>MTKW01011828.1_pt1 | contig 48326 bp, 45 predicted proteins | sample 1042761 | NCBI WGS metagenome assembly MTKW01 (sample SAMN06205366, study PRJNA360243) | anaerobic digester metagenome | biome: Wastewater treatment plant; feature: Anaerobic digester sludge; material: sludge; isolation source: anaerobic digester fed with sludge from wastewater treatment plant ... | reverse complement strand
AACAGACAAGTTGATCGCCACCCTTCCCATAGGTTATGCAGACGGTTATGACAGGAAGTTAAGCAACGGCATAGGGAAGGTTTATGTACAAGGACAATATGCGCCGGTAATAGGCAATATTTCTATGGATCTGACGGCGGTGGATGTGACCGGGTTGGATGTTAGCGAAGGCGATGTAGTGGAAATCTTTGGTGAAAATATTAGTATTTCAACCTTGGCAAAAAAACTTGATACCATTCCTTATGAGATTTTAACTTCGGTGTCGAGGAGGGTGAAGAGGGTGTATTTTCAGGAATAGGGGTCCGCGGTCCGTGGTCCGTGGATGCGTGGTACGGGTTCCGCGGTAGCGCGGTCGCGAGTTCGCAATTTTTTTGAGCGAAGCGTATATGGCTTGGTTTTTTTGTTTCGTTTTTTTGTATCAAGACAAAACATGAAGAGGAATGTAGAAAAACAAAGTCACGGTCAGGCTGTTTATAAATAGAGATATAATGGTTCTTGCATTTATTCATAATATCACAACATCAACATCACTTGTTCAAAGCGCTTATGCCTTATCCGTGCAGTTTAAAAAAACATTTGGCGTTTTTGTAATTTGTGCATCGCAATCGGACGAAAAAATACAACAAACATCTGTTTCAGAGCAATTAAATACATTTGGAATTCATCCGGACTATTTGGCTGTACAAACATTTCAGTTAAATGATCTGACTGAAATATGTGAGGCAGAAGAAGCATCTTTTTTGTTTTTGCAACTATCTGACAATAAAGTCCGTACTATTAAAAAATACCTCAGTGCCTGTCGTAAATTGCGTATACCCTATTTGATGTACAAGGATGGTTTTGATGTTTTGCGTGCCCAAAAGGTATTAGTACCCGTTAATTTTTTGATTGAAGAAATAGAAAAGGCACAATTTGCGGCAGCTTTTGGCAGATTTTGTTACTCAGAGATTACTTTGTTGCAGGCTAAGGATTACGGAACAAAAGCAGCCGGGAATGTGGCTAAGATATCAACAATATTGGACAAATTTGACCTTATTTATCATGTAGAAATAGGTCGCAAAGACAGTTTTAAAATCGATAGTTTTGCTTTACAGTATGCATGCAAAAATAATTACGACCTGTTGATTATCAGCACATCAAGAGAATATGGGTTAGATGACATTGTTTTTGGTCCCAAAGAACTACACCTGATAAAAAAGACAGATTTACCCATCATGCTTATTAATCCACGTGATGATTTGTACGTACTGTGTGATTGAATTTATTTAATTGATTTTTCGATGAAATGATTGACAATCTATTATTTAACGGAGGATGGATTGTTATATGTTTTTTAGACACATAATTGTAGACAGTCAGCCTTTGTGCAGCAGTGCCGATTTGCTTCGTTTCAATATGGAAGGCAAATCGAAATTTAAAATTGAAAAAGTCGGTTTGACTCCGAACAAGGTGGTGTTTGTTAGAATTGATGATTTTAATTATTTTCGCAACAATGAAGTATGTTGACTGAAGATTAGATTCTTATAAAATAGAAGTAAATGAATGACGATATCGATCAGCGTGAAGCCAGATTAAAAGTGATGGAGCGTATCGCGGGGAAAAATAATTTTCGTGCTGATGTGATGGCTGCTATGGAAGCTGTGGAACGCCATAAGTTTATTGCCGAACACCAGCAAGAGAAGGCTTATCGTGATAAGCCATTACCTATTGATGCCGGTCAGACTATTTCTCAAATCACGACGGTGGCAGCACAAACCAATTTGTTGAATCTGCAAAAGGGACAAAAAGTATTGGAGATAGGTACCGGAAGTGGCTATCAAACCGCCATTTTGCTCGAATTGGGATATGAAGTCTATAGCATGGAACGTATTGAGAAGTTGCATTTATTGGCGCGGGAGAATCTGAGAAAAACCGGCTATGACAAAGCTGTGCTGGTGCATGGAGACGGATTTGAAGGTTTGCCACAATACGCGCCTTACGACGGTATTTTGATTACTTGTGCGGCTCCTGAGATACCTGAAAAGTTGAAGAAACAATTAGCGATTGGCGGTAGAATGGTAGTTCCGGTAGGGGTTTACCTGCAAAAAATGACAGTCGTAGAAAGAATCAGTGAAGATGATTATCATACTTCCTTTGAAGGACATTATCATTTTGTACCGATGTTAAAAGGTAAAATCAGTGATGTTTAGGCTGAAAACACTTGGGCAAACTGTAAAATAGACAAGCAAAAGGTAAAATTCAATAATGATCATATGAAGTTGTTTACTGCGGATAAGATTCGTGAACTTGATCAATACACGATTCAGCATGAACCGATTGCCTCTATAGATTTGATGGAACGGGCTGCCGATGCATTGTTCGAAGTTATCCTCTCCATGTATCCGGTTACGGGAACGAAGTTTTGCATTTTTGCAGGACCGGGCAATAATGGCGGAGATGCCCTGGCACTTGCACGTAAAATGCAATTGTTGCCTTATGAGGTGCAAATCCATTTGTTTGGTGCAGATAATTTTTCTGAAGATTGCATAACCAATAAGAATAGATTGATACAGCAATATCCGCATCTGTTGACCGAGCATAAGTATACTTTTGCTGAACCCGAAATTCATGAAGACACTATAATTATTGATGGTCTTTTTGGTTCAGGATTAAATCGACCGCTTACAGGTATTTATGCTGATGTGATTGACTTTATCAATAAGACAAAAAACACTGTTATTGCCATTGATATTCCTTCAGGACTCTTTGCTGAAGGTTGCCATTGTGGTGAGACGCCTGTTGTGAAAGCTGATCATACCTTGAGCTTTCAGTTTCCAAAACTGGCGTTTTTCTTTCGGGAAAATGAAAGTATTGTGGGTGATTGGTCTGTGTTGGATATAGGCTTACATCCGCAAGGTATTGAAAATACGGATACCAATTATCATTATCTGGATAGATCAGATCTTATTTCTATACTTAGAAAACGAAAAAAGTTTTCGCACAAAGGCACTTATGGGCATTTGGCCTTAATTGCCGGAAGCGAAGGAATGGCAGGTGCGGCGGTCCTTGCAGCAAGATCAGCTGTTAAATCCGGACTTGGATTGTTGACAGTATGTAGCCTGGAGTGCAATCGGGTAATTGTACAAACGGCTGTACCGGAAGCTATTTACTTATCATGCCATTCCAGTGGTTGTTTGGCGACAGGGTTTTCAGAAAACAGGTACGATGCAGTTGCTATTGGTCCGGGATTAGGTACGGGAGGTCTAAGTGTACAAATGTTGACCGATTTACTTAATAATTTCAATAAACCTTGTGTGTTTGATGCTGATGCTCTCAACATTATTTCAGAACATAGGGAGATGCTGAAACACCTTCCTCAGAATAGTATTTTGACTCCTCATCCCAAAGAGTTTGAGAGACTGCTTGGAGAGTCTGTTCAAGATTCTTTTGATGTCGTGGAGTCAGCTACGGAAATGGCCTGCAAATACCACCTAATCATTGTATTGAAGGGTAGATATACCCGGATTGTGACTCCGGATGGAAATATCTGTTTCAACAGTACCGGAAACCCGGGCATGGCTACGGGCGGCACTGGCGATGTATTGACCGGTATGATAGGCTCTCTGCTGGCACAAGGATATGAACCGGAAGTAGCTGCAAAATTAGGAGTATTTCTACATGGAATGGCTGCCGATATAGCTTTGGAATCAGAATCGGAAGAATCATTGATAGCAAGCGATATAATCAATCATTTAGGTCGGGCATTCAAGCAAGTTTCCAAGACGGAATAAATGGTAGTGTTTAGGATGGCGCATTCGACCTCGTCCGATGAGCCAAAAAAAGAGCCGTTTCATTTTGAAACAGCTCCTCAGGATTTATCAAGCCTAGAGCAACACTCCGGGCTAATTTAATATTTACGATAGCCACGCTGTATACATCCATACCAATTTCTCCTGATCCCTGATGTAGTCACTCATTATGGCAGTAGTGCCTTCGTCATTGGCTTTTTCTGCAACTTCAATGACGGTTCTTTCGGCAGCGATCAAATAAGCCAAGTTGTCCAATACAAGTTTTACTGCTTGTTCTGAACCGGCAACATAGTCACTTTCTTTAAGTTTTGCTACTTTGAGATATGCACTCAAATTATGAGCAGGAACACCACCTAGAGTGAGGATTCTTTCAGCTATTTCATCAATTTGATCTGCAACTTCGTCGTATAGTTCTTCAAATTTTTGATGCAGAGCAAAGAATTTTTTTCCCTGTATATTCCAGTGCAAACCGCGAAGGTTGGCGTAAAATACGTGATAGTCTGCTAATAATTGCTGTAATGCATTCACTACTTGATTGGATGCATTGGCGTCTAATCTGATAAAATCTAATGTTTTCATACGTTTTTTATTTAAATTAAATTAATAATACTTTCCAATTAGGTATTGCAAATGTAAGAGTTTCTGTATAAGTCCGCAAACAGATAATATGAATGGTGTTATAGAAATAATTTATATCCTTGAGACTTGCTTGTCACGCAAGAAAAAATGTCTGGTTAATGTAGTTTTGCCACCGTATGAGTTTTGTTGTCTGAGTTTGTTTATTTAATTTTGCGTCAATTATTTAACGATTTATTTTTACTAGTACATAATTTAATCAGAAATATTATAAACACATGAAGTCAATAGAATTTTTTTTAAAGGCGATGAGAAAGGTTATTTATTTAGTTGCAGTATTTCTTTTATCCTCCCAAATTTTGTGTGGTCAGGTGGTCGAAGGTGAGAAGGATTTGCGTAAACAAACTACTGCTGAGGAAAAAGGTTGGAATACAGGAGCCGTTTTTAGTTTGAATGTTTCCCAAACATCTTTAACAAATTGGGCAGCAGGAGGACAAAATTCATTTGGAATAAATGGTTTGGCAAGCCTTTATGCTAATTATGGTAAAGGCAATATTTCTTGGGACAACAGTTTGGACGTTGGTTACGGTGTTTTGCAGCAAGGTGCGAAAACACCTTTTTTGAAGACAGATGACCGCTTTGATTTGCTTTCAAAATTTGGTCGTAAAGCCTCAGAAAAGTGGTATTATGCTGCATTACTGAATTTTAAAACACAAATGACGCCGGGATGGGATTATAAAAAAGATCCTAAAGTTAAGATATCTAATTTGTTAGCGCCTGCCTATGTGCTGGGTGCCGTGGGTGCCGATTATAAGCCGAACAAATACTTTAGTGCGTTTTTATCACCTGTAACAGGTAAAATGACTATTGTTAATGACACAACTTTGTCTAAACAAGGTGCATTTGGTGTTAAAAAAGGCGAAGTCTTAAAAGGTGAATTTGGTGGTTACGTCAGGGCTGCTTTTACCAAAAATGATTTTACTCAAGAATTGTTGAAAAATGTTTCGCTGACTTCTAAGTTGGATTTATTCTCTAATTATCTGTACAGGCCGCAAGATGTGGACGTGAGTTGGGAAAATATCATTGCCCTTCAATTGAATAAATATATCACTGTAAATCTAAATACTCACTTGATTTATGATGCAGATATCTTGTTTGATACAGATAATGACGGAATTCCCGATAAGACCAAAGTGCAATTTAAAGAAATATTGGGTGTTGGATTTATGGTTAAGTTCTAAAGAAAAGCACAAAAGCCGCCAATATGGCATAGGTTTTTGCCAGCCAATGACAATGTGGCATATATTTCTTCGTTTTTTATTGAAAATGCCGTTGTTTTTGCAACGGCATTTCTTTTGCAAAAGGAAAGGCGAGAAACAATAAAATAATAAGTATAATTAAAAATAATAGGAGGAAAAATTATGTCATTAGTTAGATTTTCAAGAAGTTATCCATCTTTGTTCGATCGTTTTTTTGATAATGATTTTTTCAATTGGTCGAATCAGCATCAGTCACCAATAAACGCAACTTTGCCTTCAGTAAACATTAAGGAAGGCGATAAGAGTTTCGAAGTTCAAATGGCAGCACCCGGTTTAAAGAAAGAAGATTTTAAAATTGAAATAAACCACAATCTGCTGACCATTTCATCCGAAAACAAGGTTGAAAAAGAAACGAAAAAGGAAGATGAGTGCTACACTTGCAGAGAGTTCAGCTATCAATCTTTCAGTCGTTCATTCACCTTACCTGACAGTGCTGACAGTGAAAAAATTTCAGCAAAATATGAAGATGGAATTTTAAACGTCACTATTGGTAAAAAGAAAGAAGCTGTGGTTAAACCGAGCAGATTAATTGATATCAAATAAAGAAGACGGTTAAAAATTAAATTTCGAAGAGAGCTGCCTCATTTTGAGACAGCTCTTTTTGCTTTATCACTTCTCTTCATTTTTTGGCTTGAACCAAAAAACGAAGCAAAAAAGTTCAAGACTGCGCCCGCTTCGCTCAAAAAATTAGCGCTCGAACAGCTAAATCGTCCAAACTCGCAACTTCGTTGCTCAAACAAGGACGATTCTTAACGCTGTTCTCACTTATTTTTTGGCTCACCGGACGAGGTCGGTTTGCGTTGTACAACGTAACCCCCGGAACACGCACCGCGTAACTCGTAACTTAACCACTTTTCATTATCACAAAAATGATATTGTTGAATATTCAATGAATAAGTTTTCATGGTTGGTGCAAAAGGTAAAAATATTTTCATCTTTTTACTTTTTGCGTGCATTTTTTCATTTTAACAAGATACTTTTGTCCGAGCAAGTTTTTCAAAAAAGACGTTTTAAAAAGAAAGGAGGTTATCCATGGATCCATAAACGAAATTATCAGAATGAGTTTGCAACATTTTATTAAACCTTTAAAACCAAAAAATATGAAAAAAATATTTGTTTCTTTATTCTTTTTCACTCTGCTTTTTTCAGCATGCGAAAAGAAAGACAGCGTGCAAAGTAATGAGAATCCAATCACCAACCAAAACATATCTGTTGCAGCAAAGGAGTTGTCGGAGCAGCATGATATCATCTTAATGGAAATGTTAGCCGCTTGTCAGGAGCAATCCAGGCAGAAAGCTCCGGACTTGAATGATGGTGAAAATCACACTTTCAACCTGGAGCAGGTTTTTGAAATTATTGAAGCAGTAACCAGTGTCAGACCGGAAATAATTGCCGGAAGCAGTCCGGGCAATCAGTTTAAAATACCGGCCGCTGAAGATAATTTGCCGACTTATGACTTTGATCAGGAAGAAATCAATTTGTCTCTGCATGTAAATTCTGTTTTACTTAAGCCATATTTTGATGAAGTGGATTTAATCGTTAATGATTGTATGATTGATATAAACGATAAAATTGAGAAGATATCCACTTTGCAACAAGATGTGCAGACAAACAGTGAATTGAGTTATCTTGAACTTGAGAGTTTTATGAATTCAACTGAAGTTCTAAAAGGTTCTTTACTGTTGTGGGATGATTTTGTCGATGATGATGATGTTATTAAGAAAAAAAGTAATGGAATTATGTATGCCAAAAGTCCCACTGAATGGTCTTTGCTCAAAAAGATTGCATTTGTTTCTGCAGCTGATGCAGTAGGGGCTGTTGCAGGAAGTTTTGTGGGCGGTTACATTATTATTAAAGGCGTACCTGTGTATATTCCTGCCGGTCCCCAAGGTGCTGCAGCAGGTTTGGCCATACTGTCTTTTGTAGCAGCAAAAATGGTCGGATGGTAATTAAAAGATAAATTATTTGTTTGTTTATTTATTGAGTATCAGCCTGAAAAAGATATTTATTTGTACAAAAATCAGGTGTTCTGATCAGGTTGGTACTCAATTTTATGCAGTATTTGTCTTTCATGCCAAAAAACGCATAAAAGCGAGTGAATTATTTTCTTAAAATAGTCATTATTCGTATGATTGGCTTTTAGGCTGATTGACCGGATAACAAAACAATGTTTAATAAATTATAGTGTTACAGTATGAAAAAATCATGTTTATTATTTGCTCTAATGTTGCTTGTGGGTGCATTATTCGCACAAACTAAAATTCCCAAATTTGCTTTGGGTATCAGTTCCGATTTTTTGGTGGTTCCGTTAACCAATCAGAGTTTACAAACGCAACCTGTAGATGTTTACGTTTCTTTTGTTCCCACCAAAAATCTGAATTTTAAAGTTGGCTACGACCATGCATTGCTTCTTGATTCACAGTCGAAAATTTATGACAGTCTTTCGGGATTGATGGTGGGAGCAGGCTATACCGTTTGGAGAGACCAAAGTGGCATTCTTTCCAGTGAACTCAATTTGTCTTTGAGTGAGTCTTTTAAGGATTTTGCTGCATTTAAAAATTATCATGCTGATTTAGGGGTGCGTTTTAACGTTTTTGATGCGTTTTATTTGGGCACAGGCATGAGGTGGAGTCACAATGAATCTACTTTCGTAACCAACACTCCGACTAATAGCCTGAACTGGTATTTTCAACTTGGATATCAACTATATTTAGGCAAAAAACCAGCATCTGGAAACAAACGCTGAGGTACTGTTGATGAATTAAATCTACTTGTAAAAACGGCTGATATGTGTGCGTTTGATTCGTAACGTTACACATATCAGGTGTTTAATGATTTTTTTCTTGTGACGACTTCCTTTCCTCGTATATTATATCCTAATGACTCCAACTATTTGGGCGCCGTGTGATACAGATAAGCACCAATGATGAGGAAAATGATGTTGGGCAGCCAGACGGCAACAAAAGGCGACATGGCGCCACTGACTGAAAAAGAAGATGACATGGTAGAAAACAGAATGTACAGAGCACTCAGCGCCAATCCAATTCCCAAATGCAGGCCGATTCCTCCCTTTACTTTTCTGGAAGAAAGTGAAACGCCCATCAAAGTCATAATAAAAGCTGCAAGTGGCATGGAAAATCTTTTATGGTACTCGTCTTCAAAGGCTTGAGTATTACCGATACCCCTGTTTTTCAGTCTTTCCAAATGTTCTCTCAACTCCCTGTTATTGAGCTGGGCGCTTTCCTTTGAGGTTATAAAAAATTCTTCAGGCTGCACCTTGATTATTGTGTCCATGGAAACACCCTTTGTGATGCTTTCATGCATTCCGTCAAAGTTTCTCAACAGATATTCTGATAACTTCCAGTTATAGAGAGTATCCCAGCTAATAGTCTCGGCAGTGAGTCTGGAGGTGAGAATTTTTCCTTCAAACTTTTCTAATGAGAACCTGTAACCTTTATTTTGTGTTTTTTCAAAACGCTCAATGTACATGATAACGCCGGGTTCAATTTCCATTTGGATATTACGGGCATAATCAGTTTTGAATTTTTTGATGTAATCGTTTTCAAATGCCAATAATTTTTCGTTGGACCTTGGAATTACGTACCCACCTAAAAAGAACGACATCAAACAGATAAGAGTAGCTGAAAGAAAATATGGTTTCATCAATCGTCTGAAACTGATGCCACTTGCAAGCATGGCGACAATTTCACTATTGGCAGCCATTTTAGAAGTGAAAAATATAACCGAAATAAAGGTGAACAGCGGGGTAAACATGTTCATGTAAAACGGAATGAAATTCAAATAATAGTCGAAAATGATGGCTCGGACCGGAGCGTTATTATCAAAGAATTCATCCAATTTTTCGGTCAGGTCGAAAATAACGGCAATACTTAAAATCAGCACTATGGAGAAAAAGAAAGTACCCAGAAACTTTTTAATGATATAAGTATCTATCCTTTTTAATCCTATTTTCTGATAATCAAATGCCATGAAATTGTATGTTTCGTTGCCGGAACTTATTTGTGTTTTGACATAACTACGCTTCAACGTAAAATTTTTCCGGAAAACGGGCTTGTACGTCCTTGTAAAATGCCCGGATATATTTTAAATCAGCCTTTCCATCTCCCGTTGGAACAAAGATTTCTGTTATTCCCATTTCTTTGCTTTTATAATCCATATAAGCCAATTGGATGGGAACATTAGCCTTTACGGCAATGTGGTAAAATCCCATTTTCCATTCCTTTACCAAAGAACGTGTGCCTTCGGGCGTAATGGCAATGTGGAAAAAATCAGATTGCCTGAATCTTTCAGCTACCTGATCAGTTGTAGCTGTTTTTTTATTTCTCTCAATGGGTATACCTCCCATGGCACCAAAAATTAAGTTGAACGGAAAAACGAACCATGATTTTTTAATCATAAAGGACAATTTCCTTTTCAATGCCCAGCAACTTAACTTTCCTATTACAAAATCCCAATTGCTCGTGTGTGGCGCAAGGCATATTACACTTTTGGGAGGCTCTTCTACCGTAATTTTTAGCGTCCATCCTGCCATTCGCAGTATCCAACGACTAAGCTTCTGCATTTCATCTACATTGAATTGAGTGCAAAGCTACAATTTTTTGTTGATAACTCGCCTGCAGACAAGCCAAAAAACTGTCAGTTTATTTGTATTTTTGTAAGTTGAAAAATTAAGATGTATGAGGTTTTTAGATGAATTGAATGACAATCAGCGAAAAGCAGTTGAATTTGTTGATGGAGCTTCGCTGGTCATTGCAGGTGCCGGGTCGGGAAAAACACGTGTGCTGACATATAAAATTGCCTACCTGTTGAAAAAGGGCTTTGCCCCGTCTTCAATATTGGCGTTGACATTCACGAATAAAGCAGCCCGCGAAATGAAAAGCAGGATCGCCGATTTGGTGGGAGAGCGGATGGCGCGCTACCTGTGGATGGGGACCTTTCACTCAATATTTTCAAGGATATTAAGATCTGAAGCCGGTACAATAGGATTCACCAGTAATTTTAGCATTTACGATACTGCTGATTCCCATTCTTTAATCAAATCTATTATCAAAGGATTAAATTTAGATGATAAAATTTACAGACCCGGATTGGTTCAAAACCGTATTTCAACAGCAAAAAATAATTTGATTACTCCCGGAGCCTATGCTTCTAATGCTGATTTGCTGAATGCCGACAAATATGCCCGTGTGCCACGCATGCAAGAGATATACAGGATTTACACTGAAAAATGCAAGCAGTCCGATGCCATGGATTTTGATGATTTATTGCTGCAAACCAATATATTATTCCGAGATCATCCCGAGATATTGCAAAGATATCGCGAACGATTTAATTTTATCCTGGTCGATGAATATCAGGATACTAATTACGCTCAATATTTGATAATTAGAAGGCTTTCCGAAGGGCATGAGCGAATTTGTGTGGTGGGAGATGATTCACAAAGTATCTATTCTTTCAGGGGGGCTAATATTGATAATATCCTTCAGTTCAAAAATAATTATCAATCGGCACAAGTATTCAAGTTAGAACGCAACTATCGTTCTACCAAGATGATAGTCAACGCAGCAAACAGCCTGATTGACAAAAATAAAAATCGGATTCCCAAAGAAGTTTATACAGAAAATCAAGATGGGGAGAAAATCAAGGTATTGCAACTCTATTCTGATTTTGAAGAGGCTGCCGTCGTTTCTGAGTACGTTATAGAGTTAAAAGAGTCGGAAGAGTATGCATATAAGGATATTGCAATTTTGTATCGCACCAATGCGCAATCGCGTGTATTGGAAGACCAAATGCGCAAGGGGGGAATTTCTTACAGAATTTATGGCGGACTTTCTTTCTATCAGCGCAAAGAGATTAAAGATGTGATCGCTTACTGTCGTTTAATATGCAACCCTGCCGATGAAGAAGCACTCAAGCGTTGTATCAACACGCCTGCCCGGGGGATTGGAGAAACTACGGTGAATAAAGTTTTAGAAACAGCTGCGCTGCACGGTGTCACTGCCTGGGAAGTGATGGGCGACATACTGAAGTATAACTTACCTGTTCACTCCGGAACAGCGAACAAATTGACTGATTTTAGGGGGATGATTTCAACTTTTATGGAGCAAAAAGATGTGCTGGATGCTTATCAATTGGTTGATTCTGTAATCAAAACCACGGGAATGATCAGGGATACCTATACGGATAATTCTCCGGAAAGTATCAGCAGACGCGAAAATATTGAGGAGTTGGTGAATGCCATTCGGGAGTTTTGTGAAATAAAAACAAATGCAGGTGAACAGGCTTCCTTAGTAGATTTTTTGGCTGAAGTTTCATTGCTGACCGATCAGGATACGGATAAGAATGCTGATGAAGATAAAGTTACTTTGATGACGGTACATGCTGCTAAAGGGCTGGAGTTCAAGGTGGTGTTTGTGGTGGGTATGGAGGAAGAATTATTTCCGTCGGCTTTTTCCATGGATAGTGCCCGTGAGTTGGAAGAGGAAAGACGGTTGTTTTATGTGGCAATTACCAGGGCAGAAGAGCGTTGCTTTATTACCTATGCTAAATCTCGTTTTAGAAACGGACAGTTGAATTTTGTCAATCCCAGCCGTTTCATCAAAGATATTGATTCCAAGTTTTTAGATTTTCCGGTGCAGCAAACTATTCCATCATCGTCCAATTTTGTGGATGAGGAAATAGAAAATTTCTCAGGATTCAGAAATGCAGGAACCCGGTTTACACGTACTTCCACCCGCACTTATTATCCAAAGAAGCAAACGGAAGAAAAACCTGTTTACTACGATACTCTCAATCCTGCCCGCAAGCTTACTAAGTTGGAAAGCTCGCCTACAATTTCTTCAACAAATGCAGATTTAAATGAAACGTTTACACCCACTATTCCTGTGGGAAAATTTGTGAAGCATTCCATGTTTGGTATAGGAAAAGTGCTCTCAGTCAGTATGTCAGGAGCCAATGAAAAAGCGGAAATCGACTTTGGAGAAAAAGGAGTGAAAACCTTGCTGCTGAAGTTTGCAAAATTGGAGGTTCTGGATTAAAAGTATTATCACATAAAAAGTTTATCTACCTTTGTGCCCGGAAAATTAAATTACATGTGATGAAGAAATTCCTTTTGGTATTGGTTGGTGTTCTATTTACTTTTACTGTTTCTTCCCAAGAAGAGAAAAAGAATTTATACAGTGGTGGAATGTTGATCCTTCAACCCGGTATGACCATTACTTCCAATGAACATCAGGATATTAGACATATGAGCACGGCAGTGGGAGGTATTTTGCGTTTATATTTTTGTAATTATCTAACAGCTGGTTTGTATGGAGGAAGCCAAAAGACAAACTATCCTACGGCAGGCTCAAAAAACTCCTACTTTAATCTTGGATACGGTGGTGTATTCTTCGGATATAGCCAACAAATCCATAAGTTTAGATATACGGCCTCATTGTATGCAGGCATGGGTGCTATCAGTAATTTGCATGTCAGTAGTCAGGCTGAAAACAACTTGACAGATGCCGATCTCTATAAGGTTTCTACTTTTTTATATTCGCCTATTTTCAGTGTTGATTACGCGTTGACCAGAAGAATTTACGCGACTTGTCAAGTAGTGTGTCTGACCGGGAAATACAATGCATCCCGGTTTTATAATCCGGTGTTTCAACTGGGATTATTGTTTAGCAGATAAATTTGTGGCGGGTTGATCCAGTGTCTTTGCCACTAAACTTGCTATGGTCAGTCCGAATATAGCCGGAATATAAGAACTTGTGCCATTTAATCTGATTTTTTTGCTATCGGAGGTTTGATCAGAGGTGAAAGATGGATATACAGAGGGATCCAAGGCAGTCTGTTCTCCCTTGTTAGGATAGATTTCGTCGCTGTAAACGCATAGGAATTTTTTGCTGACTCCACCCTGTTTCTTTATTTTTGTTCGTAAAGCTGCAGCAAGCGGACAGCCGGTTACCTTCCAAAATTCTGCAACTTTTACCCGGCCCGGGTCTGTTTTTAAAGCTGCACCCATAGACGAAAAGAACACAGCATCGGTTTTGGTGGCCTCTTGGATCAAATGTACTTTATTGGATAAGCTGTCGATGGCATCAATGATGAAGTCGTAGTTTTGTAATTCGAAAGATGCGGCTGTTTCTGGTGTGTAAACGGCTTGCAAAGCAACTATTTCCGCTTGCGGATTGATGGCAGATAAACGTTCTTTCAAAACTTCAACTTTGATTTTTCCTACAGATTCAGTGGTTGCCATCAGTTGTCTGTTGATATTTGTTATGTTCACCACATCCGGATCTACAATGGTCAGACTACCTATTCCCATACGGATCAAAGCCTCGGCACACCAACTGCCTACACCTCCGACTCCGAATAGAATAACACGTGCCGACCAAGCTCTATCTATAAAGTCTTTGCCAAACAATAATTCAGTTCGCTGAAACATTTCTTTCATACTTTGCAAAAATAACACTTTCATTTAAATCATCCGTTATCCTTCAATTACCTACTGCTCACCAACAATTCCCCATATCATAAAAATATTGTAACTTTGTTGCCTGAAAAAAATAATTTTTTATGTGTAAAACAGACCAACAATTCGACCAGGTTGCAGCAATTTGCAAGGAGATTTATTCGTCTAAAATGAAGGATTACGGGGCTTCATGGCGCATCATGCGAACTCGTTCCGTCACTGATCAGATTTTTATCAAAGCCAATCGCATCCGCAGCATTGAAATTAAAGGTGTTTCAAAGGTAGATGAAGGAATACGTTCTGAATTGATTGGAATAGTGAATTATGGAATTATTGGACTGATCCAATTGGAATTGGGTGTGTCTGACGATGATGATATCGGTCGTGAGAAAGCTTTGCAACTGTATGACAAGTATATGCAAAAAGCCAAAGACTTGATGATGAATAAGAACCACGATTATGATGAGGCCTGGCGATCTATGCGGATGGAGTCTTATACTGACTTGATTTTAATGAAAATCAACAGAACCAAAAAGATAGAGGATAATGATGGGGAAACCCTGATTTCGGAAGGTATAGATGCCAATTATCTGGATATGATCAACTACGCTGTTTTCGGCCTGATTAAAATGGAGGAATGTTCTTGAAAACCAAAAGAACGAAATATAGAAAATCTTCTAAATCAGCAAATTTGCTTGGGACAACCCAAATATTGCTGCATGCCAATCGAATTTTAATCGGGTTGCTCTTTGTCTTTTCAGGTTTTGTAAAAGCCGTTGATCCTTTAGGAACCGTCTATAAAATCGAAGATTATTTGATTGCATTTGACGGTTTTTTTGTTGGCCTGACGTTTTTGGCTTTTCCCGCTGCCATTTGTTTGATTGCTTTAGAGCTTTTGATTGGATTGAATTTGCTGTTTAAAGTATGGCCTAAAATAACAAGTTGGATTGCCTTGGTGTTTATGTTGTTCATGACCGCATTAACTTTGTACATCGCTATCTATAATCCGGTTTCAGATTGCGGATGTTTCGGTGATGCACTTGTCATCTCCAATTGGCAGACCTTCTTTAAAGATGTTGTACTGCTGATCATGATAATTATTCTGCTGTTTGGGAAGAAACAGCTTCGGCCAATCTATCAATCTGGCTTCGAATGGACCTTGGTCGTTCTTTTTGTCATAGTTGCATTTGGCTTTATGGCTTATAATCTGACACATTTGCCTGTCATTGATTTCAGACCTTATAAAACAGGTGTGAATATTCAGGAAGCTATGAGATACCCGGAGGATGCACCGAGGGATGTGTATGAATACGTTTTTACCTACGAAAAGGATGGAATAAAGAGGGAGTTTTCTTTAGAAGAAATTCCTGATAGTACCTGGACTTTTATTTCACAAGAAACTAAATTAATATCTGAGGGTTATCAGCCGCCCATACAGGATTTTGAGATCCTTACGGCAAGTTATGAAGATCTGACGGATGAAATACTCGAATATCAGGGTGTTACCTACTTAATAATATCTTACGACCTGAGTTTGGCATCCGAAAAAAGTATGGAACGCATCAAATCTTTTGTGACGCATCAGAGACAGCAAGATCAGGATGTGAAAATATATGCATTGACAGCTTCTTCAACCGATGATATACAGGATTTTAAATTAAAATACGATCTTGATTTCCCTTTCTATACAACGGATCCCATTACACTTAAAACGATAATTCGGGCCAATCCCGGCGTCATGAAGCTGAAAGCCGGAACGATAAAAGGGAAATGGAATTGGAGGCAGATTAAAAATTAAGAACAAAGAACAAAGAACAAAGACAAAGACAAATTGTTTAATGTTTAGTGTTTAATTTTGTTGAATTGTTTAATTGTTTAATCGTTTAATCGTTGAATTGTTGAATTGTTGAATTGAGAACAAAAAGTAAAGATAAAAAAACGATGAATGAAGAAGAACAAAGAGCAAAGAACAAAGACAAAAGATGAATCAACTAAGAACGAAAAGTGAAGAACGATGAACAAAGAAGACCATGCGACCCCGTAACTTCTCTAACTTCTTTAACTTCTCTAACTTCCAAAATATAACTTCAACACTAAAAACTATTAACAATCAAATAAATTACAATCAATTATGAGAAAAAACATTGTTGCAGGCAACTGGAAAATGAACAAAACCTTACAAGAGGGTTTAGCTTTAGCAAAAGAGTTGAATACCATATTGGCAAATGAAACTCCAAATTGTGATGTGGTCATTGGTACGCCTTTCATTCATTTGGCAAGTGTGGCATCTGCAGTTGATGCCCATAAAATAGGTGTGGCTGCTCAGAATTGTGCAGACAAGGAATCCGGAGCATATACCGGTGAGGTTTCTGCTGCTATGGTTAAATCGACCGGAGCCGGCTACGTAATTTTGGGTCATTCCGAGCGTCGCACCTATTATGGCGAGACTGCCCAAACATTAAAGACCAAGGTTGAGCTGGCATTAAAAAACAATCTGATCCCGATTTTTTGCATTGGTGAAGTGTTGGAAGAAAGAGAGTCAAATGTACATTTCGAAGTGGTTAAATCACAAATCATTGACTCTTTGTTTGACTTGTCCGCCGAAGATTTTAGTAAAATTATTTTAGCGTACGAACCGGTGTGGGCTATTGGAACGGGTAAGACGGCGACGCCTGCACAAGCTCAGGAGATGCATGCATTCATTCGTCAGACTTTGGCTTCCAAATACGGAAAAGAAATAGCCAACAATTGCTCTATTCTTTATGGCGGAAGCTGCAACCCCGGTAATGCCAGGGAATTATTCTCAAATCCCGATGTGGACGGTGGCTTAATTGGAGGTGCTTCTCTGAAAGCAGCTGATTTCAAAGCCATTATTGATGCTTTCTAAAATCTTACGTCCGTCATCCGGGATCGACAATGGCTAAAACTAAAAATGTCTATATCTGTCAGAATTGCGGCAATGACTCTCCCAAATGGATAGGAAAATGTCCCGTTTGTGGTGAGTGGAATTCTTATGTCGAAGAGATCATCAGCAAGGAGAGCAAACAAAGCGTTCAACTTGCAGGTATTCAGATGACAAAGGAAAAGCCGCAGTTGATTTCAGAAGTGGATACTACGGAAGAAATCAGGATTGATTCGGGGTCGGTTGAGCTGAACAGGGTGCTGGGAGGCGGATTGGTCGCGGGCTCGTTGGTACTGATTGGAGGTGAGCCGGGAATAGGTAAATCCACTTTGGTCTTACAAGTGGTCCTGAATATTAAATCCAGGAAGGTGCTGTATGTGTCGGGTGAAGAAAGCGTCAGGCAAATAAAGCTCAGGGCTAAGAGGCTCGGTTCGGAAGCTGACTCGGTATATGTTGTCAGTGAAACCTCTTTGGAAGAAATATTTGTGCACATTCAGAATATCCAACCGGATTTGGTGGTGATAGATTCCGTTCAGACGGTTTCGACAAGCACCATTGATTCGTCCCCCGGATCGGTTTCGCAGGTGCGCGAATGTGCTGCGGCATTACTGAAGTACTGCAAGATGTCGGCAACTCCGGTCATCCTTATTGGTCATATCAACAAAGAAGGGAGTATTGCCGGACCGAAAGTACTGGAGCATATTGTTGATACGGTCTTGCAGTTTGAAGGCGATCAGCACTATATGTATCGCATTTTACGGGCGATTAAAAATCGTTTTGGAAGTACTTCTGAATTGGGAATTTTTGAGATGCGTCACGATGGCTTGCGAGAAGTGCCCAATCCTTCTGAATTGTTGTTGTCGCAGCATAACGAAGGATTGAGCGGTGTGGCCATTGCATCGGCAGTGGAGGGTATTCGTCCCTTCCTGATTGAAGTCCAGTCTTTGGTGAGTTCGGCTGCGTACGGAATGCCTCAACGATCGAGTACCGGATTTGATCTACGCAGATTAAATATGTTGCTAGCTGTATTGGAAAAACGCGTAGGCTTTAAGTTGGCGCAAAAAGATGTTTTTCTCAACATAGCCGGAGGTATCAAAGTTAATGATCCGGCAATTGATTTGGCGGTGATCTCAGCCATTCTTTCTTCCAATGTCGATTTAGCCATCGACAAAGGTGTTTGTGTGGCAGGAGAAGTAGGTCTGTCGGGCGAAATACGTCCCATCAATCGCATTGAACAACGCATCCGTGAAGCGGCAAAGCTTGGTTTTACCAAAATGCTTATTCCGGATTTTGATTTGAAGAGTTTGAATGTAGGAAAATTAAATATGGAAATTATTCGCGTTAAGAGAGTAGAGGAAGCGTTTAAGATATTATTTAGAAAATAATTTCGCATGACGGCGGTTTCTCAAAGGTACCCAACTGCTGCGGTCTGAGTTCCGGGTTCCGCGGTGCGTGGTCGCGAGGTTGTTTTTTTAAGTTAAATATTGGTTTTGAGACGGCCTCTTTGGTGTTTTTTTTAAAATTTTCTTATTTTTGGAGTCTGTATTCAAGTTTTTTTAGAAAAATATATAATTGTTTATTGATATGAAACGAACATGAACTAATTTAATCATTCGCAGGGCGAAATAATTGATTAAATTAGTTCATCGAGAGTTCCATATGACAACTAAAAGAATAAATTATAATCATATGAAAGTAACACGCATTTTCGATTTGCTGGATAATTATTTGGAAAATTATCCAAACCAAGATGCTGCTTTAGCAAGTAAAAGAGGTGGACAGTGGAAAAAGATCAGCATACAACAATATGTTGAAACAGTGAATAACATCAGCTACGGTATGTTAAAGATGGGTGTAAAACCCGGTGATAATATCGGAATCGTGAGTGGAAACCGTCCTGAATGGAACATGCTCGACATGGCCATTATGCAAGTGGGTGCTATTTCTATTCCTATTTATCCTACCGTCAGCCAGGATGATTATCGTTACATCCTCAATCATGCTGAAATGAAGATGATTTTCATTGAGGGGAAAGAGCTTCGTCGTAAACTTGAGCCGGTTATGCCGGAAATTAAAACCTTGAAAGATATTTTCTTATTTGATGAACAAGATGGAGAATATAAGTATTTAGATCAACTGATCCAATTGGGAATAGAAAATCCGAATGCCGAAAAATTGGCGAAGATAAAAGCCGGTATCAAAGGTGGAGATATGGCTACTATCATTTATACCTCCGGTACAACCGGTGATCCGAAAGGAGTCATGTTATCACACAGCAACCTTATCAATCAGCTTGATAACCTGAAGATGACTCCTGCAAAATGGAGTAAAGTGGCATTGAGTTTCCTTCCTTTGTGTCATGCCTACGAACGCATCCTGGTGTATCTGTATCAATACCTGGGAATGTCGGTCTATTATGCCGAAAATTTAGGTACTATTGCCGAAAACATCAAGGAAGTACAGCCGACCATGATGACTGCCGTGCCGCGCGTATTAGAAAAAATATACGACAAGTTATTCCTTGCAGGTAAAAAACTACCTTTTATTCAGAAAAGAATTTATTATTGGGCTTTCAATCTGGCCAAGAAATATCAGTTGGAAGGTAACAGCTGGTGCTACAGGCAACAGTTAAAATTAGCCGATAAGCTGATTTACAGAAAATGGAGAGAAGCCCTGGGTGGTAATTTTGACATTGTGGTTTCAGGAGGTTCTTCTCTTCAGCCCCACATGGGTTCTTTCTTCTCAGCTATAGGTATGCCGGTCTTTGAAGGGTATGGTTTGAGTGAAACCTCTCCGGTAATTGCCGTTAGTCGACGTGGTAAACATGGAAGAAAATTTGGTACGGTAGGACCGCCACTCCCCGGTGTGGAAGTGAAATTAGGTGATCGTGATGAGATTTTGTGCCGTGGACATAATGTCATGCTTGGCTACTATCGCAATCCTGAACTAACTGCAGAAGTAATTGATGAAGACGGTTGGTTCCATACGGGAGATACCGGTAAATTTACTCCTGAAGGTCAATTGATTGTAACCGGACGTCTAAAGAGTATTTTTAAAACATCTTTTGGAAAATACATCAATCCTCAAGCTATTGAATCCAAGTTCACTGAATCACCTTTCATTGATAATATGATCGTGTTGGGAGAAAATAAAAAGTTTGCAGCTGCCCTTATTGCGCCGGATTTTGTATTCTTAAAATCATGGTGCGCAGCCAATGAAATTCCTTATTCAACAAATGTTGAAATGGTTCAAAATCCGGATGTCTTGAGACGTTTTGATGAAGAAATAAAAAAATATAATGCTCTCTTTGGAGATTATGAACAAATAAAGCGCTGGCAACTGGTGACCGAAGAGTGGTCGCAATCTTCCGGATTCTTGTCTCCAACCTTAAAGATCAAACGAAATGTGTTGGGAGAGTTTTATGCCGAAAGAATTGAAAAATTGTTCTCGTAAGACAATCAATCGGGATTCTTAAATCAGGAATGCGCTATTTCATTTATTTCGCTTACGACGGTTCAGCTTATCATGGATGGCAGATCCAGCCCAATGGAATTTCTGTACAGGAGGTATTCACGCAGTCAATTTGTGTCATCCTTAGGGAGAAAACCGTAATAACTGCTGCCGGACGTACCGATGCGGGTGTGCATGCAAAAAGGATGGTAGCGCATTTTGATTCAGAGCGAACAGATTTGAATTCTGAAGGATTTGTCCGTCAATTGAACAGCCTCTTGCCCAAAGATATTGCCGTTCAGAAAATTGTACCTGTGAAGGAAAATGCTCATGCACGTTTCGATGCCTTGACACGTAAATACGAATATCGTATCTATTACGGAAAAAATGTTTTCAAGGATAAGTTTGCTGTCAGGATGTATCATTCTCTGGACTTCGAGCAGATGAATACGGCTGCTCAAAGGTTATTGGAATACAAAGACTTTACGAGTTTCAGTAAATTACATACTGATACCAAAACCAATGATTGTAAGATAACCCGGGCCTTTTGGCAATCCTGCGGAGACGAATGGGTGTTTACGATAGAAGCAGACCGGTTTTTACGCAATATGGTGAGGGCAATTGTCGGTACATTGTTCGACGTCGGTATGGGAAAGATGAGTGTGAATGATTTTTGTAGCATCATCGAAGCCAAAGATCGTTGTCGGGCAGGAGTTTCTGTCCCGCCTCACGGACTGTATTTGGTTGATGTAAGTTATCCGGAAGAGATTTTTCTGCTGAGCTAAAACAATGGAGAGGAGGGGGATTTATAACAAAATCCGAATTTTATATCATCCCTTTTGAATATTAAAATAAATTATTGTATCTTTGCAACCCAATTTAAAGATAAAAATTACTTGAAGATATGAAAAGCGGAATTCATCCAGAAAATTATCGTCCTGTTGCGTTTAGGGATATGTCGAATGGCGACACTTTCATTTCACGCTCTACCGTTACTACAAAAGAAACTGTCGATATTGACGGTGTCACTTATCCTTTGTATAAACTCGAGATTTCAAGTACATCTCATCCGTTTTATACCGGTAAAACGAACCTGGTTGACACTGCCGGTCGCGTAGATAAGTTTATGAGTCGCTACGGTAAACGCATGGAGAAGAAAAAATAAGAATTTTTCCGGATCACATATATAATGAAGGGAAGTCAAACAAAATGAATTTGACTTCCCTTTTTGTGTGAGGCTGTCTCAAAATATTCAGCTAAAGTGTCTTACGTTAAATTTAACTTTAAACTAAGGCCGAGCATTACGCACCGCTGAACCCGGACCGCGGAACACAGCAGTTAGGCGCTTATGAGACACCGTTTTTTATAAGATAATCTTAATCGTTTTATTTCCGGATTTAATGAGGTAGATTTCTCCCGGTTTTAAATTTTGTATCAAAACCATCTGACTGTCTGACTCAATTTGTCGGATCAGAATTCCTTCTAAAGAGTATATGTAAACCGATTGGTTGTTTTCAGTATGTTCTCCCTTATTTAGGATGATGTTTTTATGGGTGTCAACGCATACCGACCATGCATCTTTGTCTTTATCTTTGTTTGTGAATTGGGTAATTCCTTCTTGACTTAACAATACTTCCACCAAAGGAGAGGCAGAGGTTATATTTTCATATCTGACAGAATTATTCAGATTATACACTTTGTTACTGGCCTTTACAAAATAGTAATATTCTCTGCCGGGGATGAGCATGTCAACGAAAGTTGATGTTTCTGTGGTCCAGTAATTTCTAAAATTAAATTCTATTTGTTGGGCAAACCGGACGGAAACATCGTCTATATTTACATATCCCACTCTTTTTTCAAAGGATATTCTAAATTGATTGTAACCTTCAACTTCAGAGAAGGAATATTCTTGGGTACCATTTGAAGGTGAAAATATCGGAATTCTTTCAAGTAGCACCCAGTCTTCCTGGTTCCTGCGAGCTTCAACAACTACAGTTCCTGAGGTTGCACCCACAGATCGCATGTAAAAAGAGAATCCGGTAAGGGGAAAGAGGTATTTTTCTGTCTGAATGAAATCACCCGTTTGAGTGAATTGTATGGACGGACTTGATGCACCGGCATATCTGTCATTATCATCTAAGCTTGATGCCTTGATGATCCAGTCAATAGGCGCAGTCAAACCATTGTCGAATGCTTCAGTGAGCGATGATGACCCTTCTTTAACATTATAAACAGTCAGGTAATATCCGGTAGCACCTTGTACAGCATTCCAGCTTGCCGTGAAACCATCTATTGTCGTCAATGTGATTTGCTCTTCATTGATGGTTGGTGCTTTGATGGGCGGTGGTGTTGATATGCCGGAAATAACTTGCTGTTCCAGATCAGCTTCGTCGGATTGTATGTTCAGATATTCAAAATGCGTATCGTCTAAAGAAGCATGCGTGGGATTATAACGTATCAGAATAACGGTATTTTCAACTACAGAGTCTGTGGCAACGAGTTCTATGCTTTTTGTCCATGTATCTGTGGGATCATTTTTCTCCTGAAGTTCAAAATTTTCATTGAATTCAAAATTGATGATGATATTGGATTTTAAGTGCTGTCCGCTTACAGTAAACTCCTGTGGCTCGGAAGGAATTCCAGCCTCAGTAGAAAAAGGTATTAAGAGATGATGGTTGGTGTTGATGACAGGAGGAAGGCCACCTCCCATGAAGTCAAACGTAATTAATTCTCCCATCTGTCTGATATTGGTGACAGGTTGGCCTATATCCGTACCATCCCTTAACATAGGATTGAAACTGGTAATATTGGCAGACCCCGGAAACGGATCACCGGCCAATGTTTTTTTGTCGGCTATGCCATCTGCTTCCATGATGTCCACACCCATTTCATCTTTATTGTTGTTGGGCGAATTGTTTCTCCAGGTGGCAGCATTGTAATTAATTCTTGTAATTAGCATGCCGCTGTTTGGTAAGAAAGTGTCCCAACCTGTCTTTTGTCGGTTTTCCAATATGAAAAATTCTTTGGGATTTGGATTGTCTCCCTCCAAATTATGGAGGCCTGTTTGGCTGATTAAATAGGCTTTGTTAGTTGATTGTAATTCCGGCAAAGAAACCCCGCGGGAAGATTTTAAAATGGTCGGGGTCAGCCATCCCAAATAAAACCTGTCGTATGCAGAATGAGTTGGGGGAGTACGACCTTCATTCAAATACGCGCCGTCATCCATGATGCTCCACATGGATAAAGTATGGTGTTCTCCGCCATCAGTTGCGTAATAGTCAACAAGCCCATAAACATGACTAAATTCATGGGCAAAAGTTCCTATGCCACACATGATTGTGCCTTTGTTGCCTCTTAGCTCTGAACTGCAGGCATATCCTTTTACCCGTACCCCATCAATGGTCAAACGCCTCTCTAGCTCCCAGCGGTGCGGCCAAACTGAATTTTCCGGACCTCCTTCAGCTTCATTGTATCCTGCATAATAGACAAATACATTGTCAACAATGCCGTCTCCGTCTGTATCAAATTGAGAAAAATCAACTCCATCGGATGCCGCAAGGTTGCAAGCATCAATAACCATTTGTCTTGGATTTTTGTCATCTCCGTTTTTATCATTGGCTCCGTAGTATGCCATGCTGTCGGGTAAGGTGTAAGGACCTACTACTATAAAATCGGGAGAGGATACACCATTTGATGCTGCTATAAAATAATCCCTTGCCGAACCAGTGCCTCCGTTTTTCCTGTATCCCTCTTCATTCAGCAGGTTGGTAAAGGCAATTTGAGGTTCAGGAACTTTGAATTTGACATCTTTGAAATTTACGAGAATGACTAAGGATTGTGGCGAACCTGTTTTAGGAAAGCTGCTGGTCAATTCCGATGCTGCAGGAATTTTTTGCATTTTTCTTTCCTGTCTTACCCGACTGAAATCCGGGAATGGAATTTCATTTTTTAAGAAATCACGTTCTTGCTGCGTCCGTTTTTCAATGGGGTTGACCCTTATGTCGGTAATACTGATGTTGCCTGCTTCGTCTTTTATAGCATGATGATAAAAACCTTGTGGGTTGCGTTTGATTAAATATCCGTCGGTTGTCAGTTCATATTTGAAAAATTCGTCGCCCCGCAAACAGATGGTTAGCTCGCTGCCGTCCGGCTGGACCTTGGTCACAGGATAAGGTATTGCAGGTACTGCATGGACTTGTATGCTGTTTGCAAAAAGAAAAACAGCAATCATCAATTTATATATGGAAAGAGTTGTTCTCATTTCAGAACGCGAAGATAGACAATTAATTTTTCAAAAGGACACCTTGTTGTTTTTAGTCGAATATTTGTTTTGAGACAGCCTGTTGATTGCTTCCAATAATATTTTTTCTTCCTGTTCCCAGCAATACAGTTTTTTGACTGTATCAAAATGTGTTGTATCCATTGGGTTCTCCAACATAGCCTGGATGGTTGCCGCTAATTTATGCGGTTCATACTCATCTGTCAAAATGCCTGTGTGGTGTTTTTTTACGATTTGCACTATCTCCGGAAATGGACTTGCCAGGATGGGTACATGGGCATGTAAATAGGCAAAAACCCTGTTGGGCAGGGAGTAATAATAGCTTAACCCTTTGTTTTCCAACAAGCACAGGCCTATGTCTCCCGATGAGGTATAGCTTTGTAATTCTTTTCCCGAAACTTTCCCGTGAAAGATCACTTTCGATTCCAATCCAAGCATTTTTACCTTTTGCTTTAGCTCCATGAGCAAGTCTCCGTCACCTATAATGTACAGAACAGCATCTTTTATATATGGCATGGCATTAATTACCCATTCCAATCCCCTGCCCATATTGACGGCTCCCTGATACAAAATGATTTTTTTATCCGGTACAGTGATTTTCCGCTCTGTTGGCAGCTCCGAAAGATGAGGAACATTTCTGAGTACTTGCATGTTGATGCCGTATTTATTCTGATAATAGTCAGCAATAGAATCACATACAGTAAAGGATGTATTGAGGTGTGGAAATATAAGATCTTCAATTTTTGTCCAAAACTTTTTGACGAATGGTCTGTCCCGGAGTTCCGGTGTTTCCGGGAAAAGTTCATGAGCATCGAAGATCAACTGTTTTTTTCTGATTTTGGAGGCGAGGAAACAGGCAGGAAGGGTGTCTGTATCGTTGGCGTAATAAATATCAGCTTTTGAAAAAAGCAAATACAGAAACAAACGGATATTCAGTTCAGCGTAAAATAAAAAAGACCGATTGAAGAGCAAACGCAATCTTTTATGAGGAAATACTATCCGGCTGTTTAAGGTGTTTTTTCGTCTTCTGCCTATTAAAAATACCTCATATCCATGCTTAAATAATGAACCGGATACTTTCAACACACGCTGGTCCGTTACGAGATCGTTTGATACAGCTATCAGAATTCTTTTGCCCATTTGATTACAATTCTTTTTGTAAATATTTCAACACATCCTTATAAAGTGTTCTATGATAGGAATTGACGTTTTTTTCAACGGAATTATTGTGCCACAAAAAACTGATTTCTCCGTGGGCATTGCGTACAGTGTTAATTAATCTCTTACAATATTGGAAGGCTTCATGGGCGTTCATGAACATGTATTTTTTTTCGCTGAGCGTTACGTCCATGATGGTCAAGTGGTGCAAACGCAGATTTGTAAGTTTTTTTTCTATAGGGTTGATCCATCGGACTTCCCGGCAAGTTCCCAATCTAAATCCCGCCATGTCGGCATATCCCATGCTGAAATCATCTGTAATTCCGCTGTTGATGTGATATTCGAAATCTTCAGGTTCCCTGTTGTTTAAAAAATGACTTCTGCTGTAATTAATTTTGAGGCGCGTAAATTTTTCCAGACGCTTTTTTTCTTCGGCGATCAGTGTGGGATTACAACCCGCTTCATAACTGGTGTGTAAACCAATGGTAATTTTCTTTCTCCTGATATATCGAATCAATTGTTTGTAGTCCGGATGTGCTAAATTAACTATAGGTTTATCTTCCTTCCTCTTGCTGTTGTGAGATCGGATAAAAGTGATAATTTCACAACCTTCCTTACTCATTTTTTTTTGAAGCTCGGTATCTAATTTAAAAAGATACGGAAAGGTGTACCAAGGGTCAAAAATCAATCCTCCAAAATAACTTTTAATAGCCTGTTTAGCTTCTTTTGGTCGCCTGATACCTCGCAGAATTCCGCCCATCATGCCGCGGATGCTTCTGTAATGAGCCAGTTGGTCAACATCATGCGTTAAGTAGACTTTGTTTATTTTACGAGGGGGGTCGTTGACTTCAATTCCTGTTTCCCTTAATTTCTGTCGCAGTATTGCCCCCCATTCCTCAATGATGGGGCGGTCAATAAAGCCCGCCCTGTAGGGTAAAGACTCTTTGCCCGGAAATCGTCGGTGAGCATCACGAACGTCACGACGCACCATTTCCTCATATCTTGAGATGAGGAAGTAGGTGCCTGCAACAATATCCGCATGTAATACAAGCGTATTCCCAACCATTTCCTCAGTAGGTTCCCCAAAAAGAACGGGTGTCTCTTCCCACAATTTGAGTGGTAGTTTCGGGAGACTGTCTTGTGTTCCGTAAATTCCATCTTCAAAGAATTCTGAAGGTTTGATGACCAATTTATATTGAGCATAATCTTCTTCTTTTGAAGTATAACCGATTAATTCGGCAATATCTTCAGAAACATGGTCCCCAACCAAAAACCTAATGATGTATTTAATAATTTCTTCCACTTCAATGCTTAATATAAGTTCTTATTGCCTGCAAATTCACACTTTCTTCATTTTTTTGTCTTGACCGAAGCAAAAAAAAGTCAAGACTGTGCCCGCTTCGCTCGAGAAATTAACTTCATAATTTGCAATCTTCCGACCTCGGAACCCGCTACCCCGGAACCCGGAACGCGGAACTCGCTACTATCAACTGCCTTCTAACTCCCTCTTCAAATATTCCCCCGTTTTACTGTTGGGGTTATTAGCGACTTCCTGAGGTGTTCCGGAACAAATAATTTGTCCTCCCTCTCGTCCGCCGCCCGGACCTATATCAATAATATGGTCGCAAACCTTGATAACATCCATATTATGTTCTATGATGATTATCGTATTCCCCCTGTCTGTCAAACGATTCAAAACGGATAAAAGTACGCGGATATCTTCAAAGTGCAACCCTGTTGTTGGCTCATCCAGTAAATACAAGGTGTTTCCAGTGTCTTTTTTCGAGAGTTCCGCCGCTAGCTTTACGCGCTGGCTCTCGCCTCCGGAGAGGGTTGTGCTTGGTTGTCCCAGTTTAATGTATCCTAATCCGACTTCTTTTAAAGTTTTTATTTTATTTAAAATTCTAGGTTGATTCTCGAAGAAATCAACGGCCTGATTGATTGTCATGTTTAGCACGTCGGCAATGGATTTCCCTTTGAATCTGATTTCCAGAGTTTCTTTGTTATATCTTTTCCCTCCACAACTTTCGCAAGTTACATGCACATCGGGCAGAAAATTCATTTCGATGGTTTTGTAACCATTGCCACTACATACTTCACAGCGCCCTCCGACGGTGTTGAAGGAAAATCTTCCGGGTTTATAAGCGCGGATTTTAGCTTCCGGTAAAGATACAAATAGATTTCTTATCTCGGAAAAGACTCCGGTGTAGGTTACCGGATTGGAACGTGGTGACCTTCCTATGGGGGATTGATCGACCATAACAACCTTGTCGATATTCTCAATGCCCTCCACTGATCGATAGCCAAGAGGATCTTTCAAAGAGGAGTAGAAATGCTGACTTAAAATAGGCTGTAAGGTGCTGTTGATCAGTGTTGATTTTCCGCTTCCCGATACACCGGTCACACAAATCATTTTACCTAAAGGAAAGCTTACGTCAATATTCTTCAGATTGTTTCCGCAGGCACCTTTGATGGTTAAAAGTTTACCGGATCCGGGACGTATCTTCGATGGGATCTCGATTTTTTCTTTACCGTTGAGATAAGATGCCGTGAGTGAATTCGATTTTAAGATGCCTTCCGGACTGCCGGCATAAACCACATTGCCGCCAAGTCGCCCCGCACCCGGACCTAAATCTATTAAAAAATCAGCCGACAGCATCATTTCCTTGTCGTGTTCCACAACGATGATGGAGTTACCGCTGTCGCGCAACTGCTTAAGTGATTTGATCAACTTTTGATTGTCACGCTGGTGTAGTCCGATGCTCGGTTCATCCAGGATGTAAAGCACATTGACTAATTGGGTCCCGATCTGTGTTGCCAAACGAATGCGTTGACTTTCACCCCCGGACAATGAATAAGAATTTCGGTTCAAAGATAAATAGTCCAGGCCTACATTAATCAAAAATCGAAGGCGCTGTTTGATTTCTTTTAAAATTTCGACGGCTATGGTCCTTTGTTTTTCTGACAAATATTGCTCCACTTGGGATATCCATTCATGTAATTCATCTATATCCATTTTGGCCAATTCAGCAATATTTTTGTCGTGAATTTTAAAATATAAAGATTCTTTTTTTAGTCTCGTACCTTTACATGCCGGACAAATAATTTCTTGAGAAAACTGATTTGCCCATTTTTGCTCAGTGGCAGATGCATCCCGATCTTGCTGCATCTCAATGTATTTGATGATGCCGTCGTAATTGAGAAAATAATTTGAATCACCCAAAGATTGATTTTTGATTTTCAATCTTTCGTCAGTTCCATTCAGAATCTCATCCATTGCCTCTTTTGGTATTTCGGTTACCGGCATCTTAATATGACAGTCATATTTCTCCAGGATTGCCTCAATCTGCCAATATATAACCGAGTTTTTATGTTTTCCCAATGGAACAATGGCGCCGTTATAAATGCTGAGAGATGGATTTGGGATGATTTTTTCAATGTCAATTTCGTTGATAAAGCCTAAGCCTTTGCAAGTCGGGCAAGCTCCGTGGGGTGAATTGAAAGAGAAATTATGCGGTGCGGGTTCGTTGTACGAAATACCGGTGGTCGGACACATCAGGTTCTTACTGAAGTACCTGATTGAGTCAGCTTCAACATCCAATATCATGATGATGCCATCACCCTGTTGCATACCTTGCTTTAATGATTTTGAAAGACGTTGTCGATTGCTGTCCTGCACAATGATCCGGTCGATTACCAACTCAATATCGTGGATTTTATACCTGTCAACTTTCAACCCATAGCTAAGTTCTTGTATGTCACCATCAATGCGTACATGCAAATAACCTTTTTTACGGGTGGTTTCAAATAATTCTTTGTAATGTCCCTTGCGTCCTTTTACCAAGGGAGCTAAGAGCATGATTTTTTTACCTTTATACTCTTTGGCGATAAGTTCAAGAATTTGCTCTTCAGAATATCTGACCATTTTCTCTCCGGTAAGGTAGGAAAAGGCCTCACCTGCACGTGCATATAACAACCTGAGAAAATCATAAATTTCAGTGGTCGTTCCCACCGTAGAACGAGGATTTTTGTTGGTTGTTTTTTGCTCGATGGAAATGACGGGGCTTAGTCCGGTAATCTTATCAACATCCGGTCTTTCCAAATTGCCCAAGAAGTTACGGGCATATGCCGAAAAAGTCTCTATGTAACGACGTTGCCCCTCGGCGTATATCGTATCGAAAGCCAGGGAAGATTTGCCGCTGCCGCTCAGTCCGGTTATGACAGTCAGCGCATTGCGGGGTATGGATACATTGATGTTTTTTAAGTTGTGAACACGGGCACCGGTGACCACTATTTCACCTGACCTGTCTGTTTTTTCTATGTCTGTATTTTGTTTCAAAATGATGTCTTGTCCGAAAGCCTGTTAACTTGCAAAGGTAATATTTTTTACGTAGAGAATAATTGACCGAGTGTCGGTTTGTGATATCAATAAAAAATATTAACTTTGCCTCGCTTTTTTAACAAAGAAAAGTGTGATGGGAAATTTAGCGACTAATCACTTAATAATCAACGCTAAAATTTTGAGTAACACATATAAAAAAACAAATGAAAACATTCGATTTAGAAGGAAAACTACGCCGGGAAGTTGGTAAGAAGTCAGCTAAAATTGCTCGCGCAACCGACAATGTGCCGTGCGTTTTGTATGGCAACAGTGAAAACGTACATTTTACAGTAACACAAGGTGCTATTCGTAAGTTGATTTACACACCTGAAGTGTTTGTTGTTAACTTAACGATTGATGGTAAGAAAAAGAAAGCCATTATCAAAGAATTGCAGTTTCATCCGGTTAAAGATACATTGATGCACGTTGATTTTTTGGAAATCACAGATAAGAAACCGGTTGCCATGGATATCCCTGTAAAATTAACCGGGCTTGCTGAAGGAGTAAAGGCTGGTGGTAAATTGAATTTACAATTGCGTAAATTAAGAGTAAAAGGAATTTATACGGATTTCCCTGAAACCATTACTTTAGATGTGACCGATTTGGTGTTGGGTAAATCAATTCGAGTTGGTGATATAAAACTTGATAATTTAGAAATTCTATCTCCCAAGCATGCTGTTGTTTGTCAGGTTAAATTGACGCGTGCTGCTCGCTCTGCCGATGAAGAAGAACTGGAAGCAGAAGAAGGAGCAGAAGGAGAAGGAACTGAAGGAGGAGAAAAAACTTCAGAAGAATAATCTGTTGTAACATGAAGTACCTGATAGTTGGACTCGGGAATATCGGTCCCGATTACCAGGACACCCGACACAACATAGGATTCACAATATTGGATGCTCTTGCGAGGGTGTCCAATGTTGTTTTTGAGGATAAGCGATACGGGTTTGTAGCCCGCATCAAATTGAAAGGACGTACATTGATTTTGTTGAAGCCCTCAACTTTTATGAATTTGAGTGGCAATGCAGTGCGTTATTGGATGAGAAAAGAGAAGATTGAAAATGAAAACTTATTGGTTGTTGTCGATGATATTGCGCTTCCGTTTGGAACGTTGAGACTGAAGCCTCAGGGGTCGGATGCAGGGCACAACGGACTGAAAAGTATTCAGGATTTGATCGGTACTGAGTATCCCCGTTTACGTTTTGGTATTGCCAGTAATTTTCCCAGAGGATGTCAGGTTGAATATGTGTTGGGAAAATTTGAAGAAGAAGAGCAATTGTTGTTGCCCGAAAGAATTGACAAAGCCATTGAAATGATCAAAAGCTTTTGTTTAGCTGGTATACAACTGACCATGACACAGTTTAATAACAAGTAAATTGAAAAGAGAGGGAGTACGGATATGGAAACTGAAGTACGAATAGATAAATGGCTGTGGGCAGTCCGCCTCTATAAAACCCGCACATTGGCTGCTGAGGCTTGTAAAAAGGGGAAAGTCCTGGTTGACGGTGTTGAAGTTAAGCCTTCACGCAATGTCAAGATAGGTGATATCATTCAAGTCAAACGAAACCCGGTACTTTTTTCCTATGAGGTGCTGGCACTGACAGAAAGAAGGGTGGGTGCCAGGTTGGTTCCTGAATTGATCAAAGACGTCACTACTCCCGATCAGTTGGAATTGTATGAACTGGGTAAAATCGCTGCCAAGAGTAATCGTCAGAGAGGTAAAGGACGACCGACCAAAAAAGAGAGGCGAGATCTGGAAGCCTTCCTTGAACCTGTTTTTTGGGAAGAATAATATTTGGTAGTTAGTAGTTGGTAGTTAGTAGTTAGTAGTTTTTTTGGAAGTTATTGAAGTTAAAGAAGTTAGGGAAGTTACGGGGTCCGAGGTCCGAGTTCCGCGGTCGCGAGTTTAGCTTTTGGCTCTTGGCTTTGTTCTTCGTTCATCGTTTTTTTATCTTTACTTTTTGTTCTCAATTCAACGATTCAACAATTCAACGATTCAACAGTTCAACGACTCAACAATTCAACAATTCAACAAAATTAAACATTAAACATTAAACATTAAACAATTTGTCTTTACTCTTTTGTCTTTGTTCTTTGCTCTTTGTTCTTCTTCGTTCTTCGTTTTTAGTTGATCTGTCTTTATTCTTTTGTCTTTGTTCTTTGCTCTTTGTTCTGTAAACATGCTCATCGCTTCTTATCTTAAAAATACGAACATCGCCGAATACTTGCTGTATATGTGGCAGGTGGAAGATACCATACGTGCCATGAATTTTGATATTGGTCGCATTGAAAAATCGGTGGTCGACCGCCTTCCAGTGAAAGATGAAAATGAACGTCTTACTGTTTTAACCTGGTATGAAGACTTGATAGACATGATGCGACGTGAAAATGTGATGGACAAAGGACATTTACAAATAAATAAAAATACGATCGTCGACCTTGACGACTTTCATTATTTAATCTTGGGCTCTGAGCGTGTTCCGGCATATAATGCCAAATACCTGCATGTGTTGCCGTTTATTAATCAATTCAGACAGAAGTCGGAGGCGGGTTTAACAGACATTGAACTGTGCTTTAATTTCCAATATGGTATATTGATGCTCAGATTACAGAAAAAAGAGATCAGTGCGGAGACACTTAAAACACAGGAAGAAATTTCAAAGTTTTTGGTTTTACTAACTAAAAATTACCATGCTTTTGCGGAAGGCAAGCTTGACTTGGAATAAATTGATTACCTTTGTTCCTGTTAATTTTATTAAAATTTATTATAGTGACCGTTTGTAGAAAACAGTCCATTCAGACTAATCACTAAAACTAAAACCAGTACAAAAATGAAAGGAATCATTCTTGCCGGGGGAGCAGGCACCCGCTTATACCCCATTACAAAAAGTATTTCCAAGCAAATCATTCCGGTGTATGATAAACCCATGATCTATTACCCGCTTTCGGTGCTTCTGCTGTCGGGTATACGTGAAATATTGATTATCTCAACACCGCAGGACATTCATTTGTATGAAAATTTATTGGGTGATGGCAAAGAGCTTGGAATAGATATACAGTATGCCATTCAACCTTCTCCGGACGGATTGGCACAGGCTTTTATCATTGGAGAGGAATTTATCGGAAATGACACTGTCTGTATGATATTGGGCGATAATATTTTTTATGGATTTGATTTTTCCAAGATTTTGAGAGAAGCTGCTCAGTTAAAAGAAGGAGCCATCGTGTTTGGATATTATGTGCGTGATCCGGAACGTTATGGAGTTGCTGAATTTGACGCCAAAGGCAGGGTAATCAGTTTGGAGGAAAAACCTGCGAAACCAAAATCAAATTATGCGGTGACCGGTTTGTATTTTTATGGAAATGATGTGATTGAGAAAGCTAAGTCTTTAAAGCCTTCCAAGAGGGGAGAATTAGAGATTACAGACTTAAACAGGTTGTATTTGGAGGAAAATCGTTTGAGTGTAAAACTTATGGGGCGTGGTATGGCCTGGTTGGATACCGGAACACACGATAGTCTGTTAGATGCTTCTAATTTTATAGCAACCATCGAAAGCAGACAAGGTTTGAAAGTTGCCTGTATCGAAGAAATAGCCTATAGAAACGGTTATATTGATAAAGAACAGCTGCTTAAATTGGCTGAACCGCTTAAAAAGAATCACTACGGAGAGTATTTGATAAAAATTGCTGATGAAAAAGTTTTTGACTGATGGAAATTATTCATACACCCATTGAGGGATTATTAATTATTAAACCGCGTATTTTTGAAGACAAGCGGGGATTTTTCTTTGAAAGCTTCAATCGCAATAAATACATTGAAGCAGGTATTGACCAGGATTTTTGCCAGGATAATCTTTCTAAATCTTCTTATGGGGTTGTCAGGGGGTTACATTATCAGTTACATCCCTACAGTCAGTCTAAATTAGTATCAGTTGTCGTCGGTACTGTATGGGACGTGGCTGTGGATTTAAGAAAGGATTCCCCTACCTTCGGTAAATGGTATGGTGTTGAGTTGTCGGCCGCAAATAAATTACAATTTCTGCTGCCCAAAGGTTTTGCACATGGATTTTCTGTATTGAGCGAGACGGCCGTTTTTTCCTATAAGTGTGATGATTATTACAATCAGTCAGCCGAAAGGGGTATCATGTACAACGACCCGTTTCTGAATATTGATTGGAAAATACCGGCTGATAAAATATCGTTGTCTCCGAAAGACGGTCTCCATCCTTCGTTTCAAGAAGCCGAAATGAATTTCTAAAGTACTCAAAAGGTAAAAAAGCATGCAAACCATATTAGTAACAGGTAGTAAAGGGCAGTTGGGAAATGAGATCCGGATACTGGCACCTTCTTATCCACAATTCAATTTTATCTTCACTGATATCGAAGAATTGGATATCTGCAATCGCCGGTCTGTCGATGATTTTTTTGCCGCACATAAAATCGATCTTTTGATCAACTGTGCAGCTTATACCGCTGTGGACAGGGCGGAAGATGACAGATTGATGTGTTATCAGATCAATAAAGATGCAGTAGGATATTTAGGGGAGGCTTCCTCGCGTCATGGGGTGAAGATGTTGCATATCTCCACCGATTATGTGTTTGATGGAAAGAGCTACATACCGTACACAGAAGAGATACCGATGTCTCCCACATCGGTATATGGGCAGTCAAAGGCTGAAGGAGAACAGTTGCTTACTTCCGTTTTGCAGGATGCTGTTATAGTCAGGACCTCCTGGCTCTATTCATCATTTGGTAATAATTTCGTAAAGACCATGCTTAGGTTGGGCAGGGAGCGTACAAGCCTGCAAGTTGTTTTTGATCAAGTTGGAACACCCACCTATGCAGCCGATTTGGCGGATGCATTGTTGCAAATCATCAGTGCCGGGAAACTTATTCCTGGTATCTATCATTATTCCAATGAAGGCGTATGTAGCTGGTACGATTTTGCTCTTGCGATTTTTAAATTGGCAAAAATTGAATGCGATGTGTTACCAATCAACAGTAAGGATTATCCTACAAAAACACCCCGTCCGCATTATAGTGTACTGAATAAGCAAAAAGTAAAATCCACCTATAATTTACGAATTGCGCACTGGGAAGACAGCCTGAGACTTTGTATCCAAAAGTTAGAAAACCGATAATTCTTTGAGTCTTATCTCAGTTTGGCTCCCAGTTCTTGTTCGAAATTCTTGATCAGTTTTTTCATAACAGTGTCTATTTCTGCATCAGTCAATGTTTTGGCAGCATCTTGAATGTAGAAACTTACGGCATATGACTTTTTCCCCGGATCAAGATTTTTACCTTCGTATACGTCGAATAGATTAACCTTTTTGAGGAGTTTTTTTTCTGTTTTAAAGGCAATTTTTTCAATGGCTTCGAAACTGATGTTTTTGTCTAACAATAATGCCAGATCCCTCTTTACTCCAGGAAATTTTGGCATGTCATTAAATAGTATGCGGTGTCGTTTGACCTCTTTCAAAATATTTTCCCAGGACAAATCAGCAAAATAAACAGGTTGTCCGATATCGGTCGCTTTCAACAGTGTTGCATGCACGATGCCGTAGGTAGCTAAATTTCTGTTTGAGAGCGTTTTGATGGCAATAGCTTCGCTGAATATATCATTTTCACAAGGAACATAAACTAACTTGGAAAAATCGACACCCAGCCTTTTTAAAATGCCTTCAACATATGCTTTCAGGTCATACACGCTGACATTTTGAGCTGTTTGCGTCCATGACGGTGCATGTTTTTGTCCCGTCAGCCAAATGCCTAAGTGAAACTCTTCATGATAGGCAGAGAGCAGATCATCGCCGGTATTTTTATTGCGTGCACTTTCATCACCTGCTTTTTCGTTATTTACATACTGGTAGCAATTGCCGAATTCATATAGCTTTAAATCGGCATGCTGTCTGTTTATGTTATGAGCAATGCTTTCCAGTCCGCCGAACAATAAGGTTTGACGCATTACATTCAAATCATTGCTTAAGGAATTGATGATTTTTACGCTTTTGTTTTCCGGATAAGTTGATAACTCCCGGTAATAAGCTCCTTTTGTCAGCGAATTATTCATGATCTCAAAGAAACCTTGCGCGGTCAGCTGTCCGGAAATCAATTGCTGCAAACGTTGATTTTTTGAGTCGTTGATATGGCTTACAGCATAAGATAAATTATGTTCTATTTCAACATTATTGTATCCATATATGCGCAGAATATCCTCAATTACATCAACATCCCTCTGTACATCGACTCTGTAGGTCGGAATTTGCAATAAATATCCCGCCTCATCACTTCGAAGGATAGCCATCTCTAAGGCCAATAAGATTTTCTCTATGACAGGTCTTTCGATTTCTTTACCAATCAAATTGTGCGTTTTTTGAATCGAAATACTGACTTTAGCGGGTTGGATCACCTTGGGATACACATCCACGACTTCGCTGGAAATTTCTCCTCCGGCTATTTCCCGGATCAACATGGCACAACGTTTCAACACATATACCGTGTTGGAAGGGTCGCATCCTCTTTCGAAGCGAAAAGAAGCATCAGTATGTAAATCGTGCAATTTAGAGGTTTTGCGTATACTGACAGGATTAAAATAAGCACTTTCCAGGAAGATATTGGTTGTGGTTTCAGTCACCCCGGAGTCAATACCTCCAAAGACACCCCCAATACACATGGGGTTTTCAGCATCACAAATCATCAAATCTTCAGCACTTAATTTACGTACCACGCTGTCTAATCCGGTAAAAGGTGTAGCATTAGGCATGGTTCTCACCCTAACACGCTTTCCTTGAATTTTATCTGCATCGAAAGCATGCAAGGGCTGTCCGGTTTCATGCATGACATAATTGGTGATGTCAACTATGCTGTTGATGGGACGTAAACCAATGCTATTTAACCTGTCTTTTAACCACTGTGGAGACTCTTTAACCTTGACATTGGCAATGGTTACAGCCGAATATCTCGGGCATGCCTCAGGAGATTCAATATCTACCGGAATTGTCAAAGCAGTACTTTGAACTTTAAAATTACTTACATCAGGCTTTGTCAACTTGATGTTTTTATTGCGGATGGAAAAATAGGCAGCCAAATCACGTGCTACACCATAATGAGAAGTAGCATCACTCCGGTTAGGAGTAATGTCAATTTCAAAGACATGATCGTCCTCAATATCATAGTATTCTTTGGCTAAAGTCCCTACTTTTACGGTTTCCGGCAGCACAATGATCCCGTCATGGCTTGTTCCGACACCTATTTCATCTTCAGCACAGATCATCCCGAAAGATTCAACGCCTCTTATTTTGGATCGTTTAATGGTGAACGTCTTGTCTTCTGAATACAATTTAGTACCGATGGGAGCCACTATCACTTTCTGACCGACAGCTACATTGGGAGCACCGCAAACAATTTGTAAAGGGCTTTCGTCACCGATATTTACGGTCGTTACCGACAAGTGATCTGAGTTTTCATGTTTTTCGCAAGTCAAAACCTCACCAACTACCAAACCTTCCAAACCACCTTGAATCGTCTGGACCTTTTCAACACCACCCACTTCCAAACCGATAGAAGTGAGAATTGTACTTAATGCTTCAGCAGGTATATCTAAATTGATATAGTCTCTTAACCAGTTATAAGAAATTTTCATTGAAATGAATGTTTTTTTAATGACTTGCAAATTTACATCAATTAATTAGATTGACAATTTTTTGGGAGAAGTTTGAGAATGATGATAGGGTAGTTGGTAGTTGGTAGTTAGTAGTTAGTAGTTAGTAGTTAGNNGTTAAGGAGAAGTTAAAGAAGTTAGCGTGTTCCGAGTTCCGGGGTCGCGAGTTTAGCTTTTGGCTTTGTTCTTCGTTCATCGTTCTTCGTTCTTAGTTAAATTTGTCTTTGTTCTTTTGTCTTTACTCTTTGTTCTCAGTTCAACAATTCAACGATTCAACACTACACACTACACACTACACACTAAACATTAAACAATTTGTCTTTATTCTTTGCTCTTTGTTCTTCAATAAAATCTTGAAAATTGCACAAAATGTTGCAAGTTGTGCAAAATATATCTATTTTTGCAGCCGTAATTTTAAATCCAATCAAAAATGATTAAAGAAAATTTCATTAAACTATTTGAAAATGCATTTCAAAAGTATTGGGACTTGCCTGCATATAGCAATTACGGTGAGGATATAACTTTGACCTATGCTGATGTAGCTAAACGTGTAGCCAAATTGCATATCTTGTTTGAACAATGTAATATTCAGCCGAATGATCACATTGCCCTGATTGGACGCAATAATGCTAATTGGGCTATAACCTATCTGGCGACTGTGACTTATGGAGCCATCATTGTACCTATCTTACAAGATTTTAATCCTAATGATGTGCATCATATTTCAAATCACTCTGAATCCAAATTGTTGTTTGCTAGCGACAATATTTGGGAAAACCTGGAAGAGGAAAAACTGCAAACCGTACAAGCGGTATTCTCGTTGACCAATTTCAATTGTATTACGATTATTGACAGAAGGGGAGAAGATGAAAAGACTGGAGTGGAGCCGGTTTTAGAGCGCCGAAACTTGAGACCTGAGGTGATTAGTTCGATTTTTAAATCAAAGTATCCGCAAGGTTTCTACAAAGAACATGTAAAATATATTGATAAGGATAATTCGGAATTGGTTTCCATCAATTATACTTCCGGAACCACAGGATTTAGCAAAGGGGTGATGACCAGTGGAAATGCATTGGCGGGAAATATTATGTTTGCCGTTGGCACCGGAATTATCAAGGAAGGATACAAACTCATCTCATTTTTACCCTTGGCGCACTCCTATGGTTGTGCTTTCGACTTTTTGACGACCACCTGCATAGGTTGCCACGTTCATTTCTTAGGAAAGATACCGTCACCCAAGATATTATTAAAGGCTTTTGCTGAAATTAAACCCAATGTGATTTTCCTTGTTCCGCTTATCATCGAGAAGATATATAAAAGACAAATTCAGCCTATGATAGCCAAACCAACTATTCGTTGGGTATTGAAGATTCCGTTATTGGATCAAACCATTTTGTCCGCCATACGTAAAAAACTGATACAGGCATTTGGTGGTGAGTTTGTTCAGTTGGTGTGCGGCGGAGCTCCCATGAATGCAGAAGTAGAGGATTTTTTGCAAAAGATTAAATTTCCTTATACCGTTGGATACGGTATGACTGAGTGTGCGCCTCTTATCAGTTTTACGCCTGCTGATCGTTTCGTTCCAAAATCATCAGGAGAAGTGATTCCTGTAATGGAAGCAAAAATTATAAAGGCCGATCCCGAAACAGGTATAGGCGAAATTTGTGTCAGAGGTGAAAATTTAATGTCCGGTTACTATAAAAATCCCGAAGCTACAGACAGTATCATTGATGAGGATGGATGGCTGCATACGGGTGATTTGGGTACAATTGATAAACAAGGTAATATTTTTATCAAGGGAAGAAGTAAAAGTATGATTTTGGGTTCAAGTGGTCAGAATATCTATCCGGAAGAGATAGAAGCAAAGCTCAACAATATGCCGTATGTGATGGAAAGTCTTGTAGTAGAGAATCGTGGGAAATTACATGCTTTGGTATATCCGGACTACGAAGCGGTTGATTTGGAAAATCTGAATCAGAAACAATTGGAAAGAGTAATGGAGGAAAACAGAGTGGCACTCAATAGTATGACTGCTTCTTATGAAGCCATTCTCAAGATTCACTTATATCCAAATGAATTTGAAAAAACCCCGAAAAAGAGCATTAAGAGATATCTCTATTCAACGGCTTTTCAAAAAGATTCTGATGCTAATGGACAATAAATNNGTGTAATTTTGCGGGGATTTTGAATTGCAAACTATATTTATGTCGAATTTTTAAAGATTTTGAAAAATGAAAAAATTATTTTTATTATTTGCCGTTGCTTCATTTTTTGTAGCATGTGCACCTAAAGCTGCAGAAACAACTGAAGAAGAAGCTGTTGTAACAGAAGAAGTTGTAGTTGTAGAAGAAGAAGCTCCTGCTGAAGAAGCTCCTGTAGAAGAGGCAGCTCCTGAAGTTCAATAAAAAAATTAAATTAAGAAAAAAGGAAGTCCGTTATGCGTAACGGACTTTTTTTGTTTCCAGGGGTTAGGTTTTAAGTTTGAGAGTTCCAAACTTTAAAAATGCAATAATTTGATGTAAATTTGCGGTTTTAAAAAATAATGACATGGTTTTGAGAATTGCTGTACAAGCCAAAGGACGTTTGTTTGATGATACGATGTCCCTGCTACATGAAACAGGTATTAAATTGGAATCGGCGAAGAGATTGCTGTTGGTGTCTGCAACCAATTTTCCATTGGAGGTGTTGTTTCTTCGCGATGATGATATTCCGCAATCTGTTGCTGACGGTATTGCCGATATCGGTATTGTAGGAGAGAATGAATTTGTTGAGAAAAGAAAACGAGCTTTGATTGTCAAGCGTCTTGGCTTTAGCAAGTGCCGTTTGTCGTTAGCTATACCTAAAGGAATAGATTATCCGGGTATTCATTGGTTTGATGGAAAAACCATTGCGACTACCTATCCGAAAGTGTTGGGAGATTTTTTGAGAGAGAAAAAGATCAATGCAGATATCCACGTAATTACAGGCTCTGTTGAGATTGCTCCAAGTATAGGCCTGGCAGATGCTATTTTCGATTTGGTGAGCTCAGGCAGTACACTTGTCACTAATCATCTGAAAGAAGTAGAAGTTGTGATGAAGTCAGAGGCTGTCTTGATCAAACATCCTGATCTTTCCGCTGAGAAGACAGCCATTTTGAAAGAACTTTTATTCCGAATAGAATCAGTGCTGTTGGCTGACGACAAGAAATATGTTTTGATGAATGTCCCTACCGAAAACATACCGAAGATTGTAGAAGTGTTGCCCGGCATGAAGAGTCCGACCGTTCTTTCCCTGGCTAAAGAGGGATGGAGTTCTTTGCATGCGGTCATCTCTGAAAAAGAGTTTTGGAATATCATAGGGAAGTTGAAGGAATTGGATGCTGAAGGAATTTTGGTGGTACCTATTGAAAAAATGATTTTATAATGTCGTTTTACTATGAATTTATGCATCGATCAAGGAAATACCAATACGAAGATTGCTATTTTTGATCAAGACAATATTGTTGGCCTGAGTGTACATGAAAATCCGGATTTACAGGTTTTTAAAAAGATATTTGAATCTCACCGCCCTGTAGAACATGTCATTTTATCAAGTGTCATTGACTGTCAAAGCGATTTGTTGTCTTTTTTGCAAAAGCACAGTAAAAAGTTTTTTTGGTTAGACCATCATACTCCATTACCCATTGTCAATCGATATGAAACTCCGGAAACGCTTGGCAAAGACAGGTTGGCAGCTGTTGTCGGTGCGGCATCAATTCAAAAGAATACCGATCTTTTGGTAATTGATATAGGTACGGCCATTACCTATGATTTCATCAATGCTGAAGGAGTTTATACCGGTGGCGATATCACGCCGGGTATAGATTTAAGATTGAAATCTTTACATCATTTTACGCAACGGTTGCCACGGGTAGAATTTGATGAGCAGGTCGGTTTTATGGGGACCAATACTACAACGGCCATTCAATCCGGAGTGCTATATGGTATTGTGTCAGAGATAGATGGATACATCAATCGACATATGCGAAAATATCCTAAACTTTCAGTTTTTTTAACAGGAGGTGGTGCGGTTTACTTTGAAAAGAGATTAAAAAGTGCCATCTTTGCAAACGAAAATTTGGTGTTAATCGGCCTCAATAGAATATTGGAATATAATGTTAAAAACAATTAAGCCCTTTTTGTTGGTTTTTGTTCTTTTTCTTGTACAGTTATCTGTTGGGCAGAACAATACTAATTCTCCTTATACCCGATACGGTTATGGAGAACTTGTTGATGTGAATTCGGCAGAGCAGCGCGCCATGGGAGGTGTTGCACTTGGGTTAAGAAACAATTCCATGATCAATCCTGCAAATCCGGCTTCGTATAGTGTTGTAGATTCTACATCCTTTATGTTTGATTTTGGTGTGAGTGGGTTGCTGTCCGCGTTTTCCGATGCCAGTGGGCGAATTGTAAGTTTTACTTCTAACATTGAATATATCAATCTGCAGTTTCCCATAACAAAATGGTTGGGATTAAGCGCTGGTTTATTACCTTATTCATTTTCCGGGTATAACTACTACGATACCGATTCGATTGAAATGTTCAATCATACTTCGACATCAACTTATGCCAATTATTCCAGGAAGTACGTGGGAAGTGGGGCTATTAGTCAGATTTATACCGGATTGGGACTGAAATTGTTCGATCACATAGCTTTGGGCGTAAACGCCTATTATATGATGGGTGGTTCATCTAATAGCAGTTCGATCCTGTTTGACAACAAGGATTTTAGTTCGTCTTCTTCTACACAAGAAAATGTGATTGTGGTCAATAGTTTCAGATTTAGATATGGTTTGCAATTGTTTCATACTTTCAAGGAAAATCACGGGTTGACAATAGGTGGAATTTATGAACACAAAGCACCATTTGGGGGAGAGTTTCTGCAATATAATTATGGTATACCCGCTGATACTGTGTCGTATGATCACCATTTTGGATTACCTACAACCTATGGCGTGGGGGTTAATTATGTGTTTAAAAACAAATTGACGTTGTCGGCAGACTATATGATGCAGAGATGGGGAGATGCTTTGTTTTTTGGCAAGACAGATAGTCTGACCAATAGAAACAAAATAGCTGTTGGAGCGGAATATATAATAAATCCGAGAGGAAACAAATATGTCGACAGGATGCGTTATCGTGCAGGCATCAACCTGCAAGAGTCGTATTTTAAAGTTGACGGTCAGGTTCCCCCGAAGAACTTCGGCATTAGTTTTGGCGTGGGGTTGCCTTTGCGTACAACTAACACGATGTTAAATGCATCGTTTGAATATGGAAAAGTTGGAGACAAGACGCTTTTGAGACAAGATTATTTTAAATTTACCTTTAATGTTGTCTTCAACGAAAATTGGTTTTTTAAGAGAAAATTATAACATTAAGTAAAGATAGATTTTATGAAAATTATGAAAAAATTAATTTTATTGTCGTTGAGTATAGTTGTTTTGACTAACTGTTATGCTCAAAGAAGGACAAGAAGAGCAGCTAAAGAAGAGGTGACCCCGGTAGAAGTTGTAACTCCTCAGGAGCCGGCAGCAGAAGAACCCACTGGTGAGCCTGTCATTACAGAGGAGTGTTTGATAAACTTAAGTTTGTTTAATGAGTCTGCTAAAAATCAACAATATGCTGATGCATTGGATCCTTGGAATCAGGTGTTTGATAACTGCCCGAATGCCAACAGAGCTATTTACAGCCATGGACGTAATATATTACATTGGCTGTTGAGTCAGCAAACGGATGAGGCCAAATATCAGGAGGTCTTTGATAGACTGATGTTGATGTATGACAAACGCATACAGTATTTTGGAGATGATCCCAGATATTCTACACCTTGGATTAAAGGATTAAAAGCCTTGGATTACATCGTGTTTGTCAAGAATGACGAATTGAAAGAGCCTGCCTATCAATGGTTAGAAGAAGCCATGGACGGATTGGGTGACGAAACGGAAATAGAGGTGATTAGACAGTTTGTTATTTTGTCAGACAGACTCTATGCCAACGATAACGCACATGGTGATAAATACATTGCTGACTATTTAAAAGCCAATGACCTATTGGAATCTATCATTGAGAAAGTTCAGGATTCAGATTCAATACTTGCTGCTCAGGCAACGCAATATAAGAATGGATTGGACATTGTGTTCGCCGAAAGTGGGGCAGCCGATTGCGAAACATTGGATGGATTATACGAAGACAAGATAGCTGCTAATGAAGATGATTTGGGGTATTTGAATAAAATTATTTCTTTTTACAGAAGAGTTAGATGTGTGGAATCAAAAGTATATTTTGATGCTGCTGAAAAAGCACATAAAATTCAACCAACTGCCGAATCTGCAAGTGCATTAGCTGCTATGTCGTATAATCAGGAGGAATTTCAACAGGCGGTCAATTACTATGAGGATGCTACCAGATTAAGTGAGATTGACGAAGATAAAGCAGATTATCAATATAAAATTTCCCAGATCTATTACTCCAAAATAGGAGATTATCCTCGTACCAAGACTCATGCTCTAAATGCATTGGAATATGATTCGTCATTGGGTAGCGCTCACATGATTATTGGACTTGCCTATGCTGCCGCAAAAGGAATTTATGATGATCCGGTATTGTCTAAATCTGTGTTCTGGGTGGCTGTTGATAGATTGAACAAAGCCAAACAAGTAGATCCTTCTTTGGCAGAAGATGTGGATAAGCTGATCGCTACCTATGTTCGCCATTTCCCCTCCAAAGAAGATATTTTCTTTAAGCCTGAGCTTAGTAATGGAAAGTCTTTCTACGTGGGTGGCTGGATAGGAGAGACCACAATTTGCAGATAATAAATCTTGAAGTATTTGCAGAAAAAATATGATTATAAAAGCATCACAACCGCCTTTTCGGTGGTTGTTGTGTTTTTTTTACTTTTTTCATGCAATACTTCCGTAACTGAACAGATTGATTTGGAGTTAAGCTCCGGTGAAGTTCCACGTTTGCATACATCTGATGTTACAACGGTTATATCAGATTCGGGAATAACCCGATACAGAATATATACGCCAATATGGAACGTTTATGATGATATTTCGAAACCGTATTGGGAGTTTCCGGTTGGGGTGCATTTTGAACGCTTCGATGAAGATTTGACCGTTGACGCCAATGTCCATTGTGAATATGCCAAGTTTCTTGAAAAAGAAAAAATCTGGGAGTTGAAGGGAAATGTCCGGGCTACCAATATCAAAGGTGAATTGTTTGAGACAGAGCAACTTTTTTGGAACCAGAGGACTGAAAAAATCTATTCGGATAGCTTGGTCACAATTACCCAGGAAGATTATATCATCAATGCGCAAGGCTTTGAATCGAATCAGCAGATGACCAAGTATACCTGGAAGCAAACTCAGGGGATTTTTCCTGTAGAAGAAGAGGAAGAGCAAAATTAGAAGTAAAGGTCTCCGGTATAATTCTTTTATTGGAGATTTTGACAAATTAGATAATCAAGGTGTTGCAGATGTTGAGAAATATCCGGATTTTTATGTTTTTACTGCTATCTCCGGTTTTACTGTCGGAAAACGACCCTACATCCGTAGAAATCATACAATCTGTAAAGACCTGGCAAATCGTTGATAAGTTTGCTACTGCTGATTCTGTTGCTCCCGATACGGCACATTTAAATTTTCAAAATGCCAACCACATCGATCGTTTCAGTATATCCAATGCTTATCGCGGAAATTTAGGTTCGCCTGTTCAGCCTAAAGTCTATTTTGACAGACCACTGAAACACGATTTTATTTTTGCAGAGGCCTATTATCCATACATGGCTCAGGTTGAGTCAGCTACGTTTTATAATACTACCAAACCATTCACGAGTCTATACTATCTCAGCGGTGGAACTCATTATTACAAGGATGAACAGATCAAGTTTTTATTTTCAGCTAATGCCAATAAGAAGCTGAATCTTGGATTTACATTGGATTATCTTTATGCGCGGGGCGAATACACAAACCTTGGAACTAAAAGATTTGCCGGTTCTGCTTTTGGGACTTACGACGGTGTTAAATATAAGGCAACCGGCTTTGCAAGTAGCAATAGCCTCAGCAATTACGAAAACGGAGGTATTTCAGATACTACCTACATCAATGGTCCCATAGTCTATCCTTCATATAATATTCCGGTGAACATTACAGGATATGCAAATTATATACACAATCAATTCTTTTACAATCATCAATATAATATTGGGATAACCAGGTTGATTGAGATTACCCCTGATTCTGTTGTGTCGGAATATGTGCCTGTTACGGTTTTTGGGCATACCGTTCGGTTGGATGATATGCGAAAGCGATACTACGAGCCTAATGTAGAAAAAGACTTCTACGAAAATACTTACCTTCCCTTTGCTTTTACAAATGATAGCGCAGCTTATTTTGCTGTCAAAAACACCTTGTCTGTTAGCATGGCTGAGGAGTTTAACAAATGGCTGAAATTTGGTTTGACGGCTTATGTGGAAAATGAAGTAGTCAGATACGGGGTAAAGGAAGACAGTACCTATATCCATAAAAATTATATGAATAACAGAGTGGGGGGTATTTTGTCGAAAAATAAAGGAGATTTGTTGAAGTATAATTTTAGTGGAGAGTTGACATTTTTGGGACGCAACATTGGGGACCTGGTGTTGGATGCAAATCTGAACAGTAAATTCAATTTGCTGAAACAAAGCATCAATTTACAGGCATATGGATTTATGAAAAGTATCAAACCGTCTGTGTTTTACGATTTTTATCACTCGAATCATTTCAAATGGGAGAACAGTTTTTCAAAATTGTACCATACACGCATAGGCGGTAAATTTGTCATTCCTACGCTTTATTTTAATTTTGATGTGTCTGTAGAAAATTTAACTAATCCGGTATATTTTAATAAAAAGGCTTTACCAGATCAATATGATGGTAATGTTCAAATACTTGCGGGAAATTTAAAGCAGGATTTCCATGTAGGTAGTTTTACTTTAGAAAATCAGGCGGTTTATCAATTGAGTTCTAATCAATCAGTGATACCCCTGCCGACTGTTGTCTTGTATCATAATTTGTATTATCATGGGCTTTGGTTCAAGGTTCTAAGCATGCAGATGGGTGTGGATGTACGGTATCATACTACTTACTACGCCCCTTCCTATATGCCGGCAACCGGACAGTTTCATGTGCAGGATAGGATGAAAATTGGCAATTATCCTGTGATGAATGTATATCTGAATGCGCATCTGAAACGTACGAGATTTTTCGTTCAGTATTATCATATAAATCAGTTGTTTATGAAAGGAAACTGTTATTCCATGCCTTATTATCCCATCAATCCGGCAACATTTAAGATAGGATTGACATGGAATTTTTACGATTAAATTAATTCATCGGGAATTTCAAAAAACAACTTAAAATAAATTATAACCATATGAAACAGCCATTTGAGAAAATTCTCAAACACAAGGAAATGATTAATGGCGTGTTCCATGTGACCTTAATGTAAAAAATAAAAAATAAACACATGAAAAAGAGAATTGCAATATTGTTTGTTGCAAGCGTTTTATTACTGATAATTTTGCTGTGGATGGGAGTTTCTTCCACAATCAGAGACTTGCCCGAAATTATTGAAGATGCCCGTTTGTCAGTTTTGATTGAACCTGGTGAACATGGACTTGTGCGCGATAGCTCTCAAGCCTATGGTTTTCAATATGAGTTGATAAAAATATTTGCAGATTCGTTGGATGTGGAACTTTCAATCATTCATTCGTCCGGGAAAGGAAATGACGTGCGCAGACTTCAAAAAGGCAAGGCGGACGTATGGGTAGCTCTGATGCCTGTCACAACCTGCTTTGAACATACGGTTGTTTGCCTGACACCCATTATTTCTACGAGGTTGATGTTGGTTCAGCCAAAGGCAGATGTTACTTCAAAAGTTCGCAAGCAATACGAATTAGATGGAGACACCATTTGGGTACAGAAAAATTCTCCCTATATCGAAAGACTGAATGATCTTGCCGACGAAATAGCCTTTGATCCGGTGATCATTGAAATGCGGGCAAGCGGCTACGAAGAGATGGTGGATTTGGTCCAAAAAGGAGAGATCAGGTTTACCATTTGCCCCGAATATCTGACAGAACAATTCAAAACAAAGTATGATCAGGTTGATTTCAGTCTACCCTTGAGTTTGAAGCATGATTTGTCCTGGTGTGTGAATGCGCATTCACCTTTGCTACAAGAGCGGTTGAATGAATTTTTATATGCATTCAAAGAAACGAATGATTTCCAGGCACTATTAAAGAAGTATAATTATCAAGTTGAATTTTAAAATATATAGAAT
>MTKW01006584.1_pt1 | contig 48352 bp, 39 predicted proteins | sample 1042761 | NCBI WGS metagenome assembly MTKW01 (sample SAMN06205366, study PRJNA360243) | anaerobic digester metagenome | biome: Wastewater treatment plant; feature: Anaerobic digester sludge; material: sludge; isolation source: anaerobic digester fed with sludge from wastewater treatment plant ... | reverse complement strand
GTTTCAGCACCGGGTTACTGCCTTTGCTGATGTCGGCCACGATCTTCATAATCGGGCGATCTTGAAGTTTCGAACCAGACAATACGCGATAGCAGCCGGTGAAACTAGCAGAAGCAAAAAGGTCGGTCCCCTCGTCGCCCCAGATGATTTTGCCGCCTTCTCCCGGTTTGCCGTCATAGATCATCAGGTAAGCACCCGTAAACGTCGGGGTAGTATCCGATCCTTTTTGGTAGGCAAACAACTCGACCGACTTGATGGTGGCTTCCGCGTTTAGGGTGAAGGTTTCGGCCAGTAATGTCCCGTTTTTGTGTTGGCAGCCGAAGCCATATGTGTTTTGCTCTGCGGCCATTTCACTGTAGGAGGGATCGCCGGGATTGGCGGCTGGCACATTGCAGAAGGTCGCCTTATCGTACACGGCAACACCGGCGGCCTGAACAGACGTGCCGGGGATAATAACCAGCGTAAGCAGGAAAACTGCGCAGAACAGGATGAGGACAATATTTCTTTTCATGCTGAAAATCTCCATGATAATATTTCATTGTTAGCATTATACCATTTTAATCCCATATTGGACATACTTTAGCTCTGAATAAAAATAGACCTTGACAATTCCTTTTTTCGCACATAGAATCGATCTATGTTATTGCGAACGGAGAAAGTGCAAAGATGAGACGAGTCACGGATATGCGTTTCAACATCTACTATTATTACGGCAAGGTGGTTCGTTGTTGCGCTTTCCGCAAATAACGCATATTTGCGTATTACAAAGCCGATGACGTCCACCAAATCTACAGACAGGTGGACGTTTTTATATGCAAAAAATATCTGTTTCATTATTGGAGGTAGAAAAATGAAAAGCAAGAAGATCTTAAGCATACTGTTAGCAGTCCTTCTCCTGATGTCGCTTGCTGCGTGCGGGAACAAGGATACCGGCGTAGCAAAGCCGAGTGAAGGGGAAAAAGAGCCGATAAAAATCGGTATCATGCAGTTTGGAGAATTTGACGCCCTTCTGAACGCAAGCGAAGGCTTTAAGGCCGGGCTTGTGGAAGCAGGTTTTGTCGAAGGCGAGAACGTAGTATTCAATTACCTCTCCGCTGCGGCGGATACCTCTAACTGCCCAACCATAGCGGACAGCCTCATTAATGACGGCAGTGACCTCATCTTCGCAATTGCAACCCCGAGCGTACTCTGCCTGAAGGAAAAGACCACTACCATACCCGTCATATTCTCTGCGGTCACCGACCCCGTGCAGTCCGGCATCATTGCGGATTACGATGCCCCCGGCGGGAACATATCGGGCGCCTCGGATATGAATCCCGTTAAAGAGCAGATAGACTTCCTTCTCGAATTGCTCCCGGAAACGAAGACCATCGCCGTATTCTATTCCTCAAGCGAATCCAACTCTCACATCCAGTATGAAATGGCGAAGAGTCACATAGAAGGAAAGGGCCTCACCTGCGTACAAAAAACCATATCAGCGGTCGATGAAGCCAAGTCCGCCATCGAGTCCCTCAAGGGTCAGGTTGACGCCATCTACATTCCGACCGACAATACAGTGTCGGATGCGATGCAGATAGTTTCCACGGCAGCCCATGATTGCGGAATCCCGACTTTCGGTGCGGAGCCTGCAATGGTTGCCAACGGAGCCTTCGCAAGCTACGGTGTGAACTACTTCGAGCTCGGTAAGCAGAGTGCCGCCATGGCGGTAAAGGTGTTGCAGTCGAGTGACCCTCTCGCTGAAATTGCCAAGATGCCCATCGTATACCAGACCGAAAACCTTACGACAGCCATCAACGCCACCGCCGCGGAAAAGCTCGGCATAGAGATTCCTCAGGAGATACTCGATTCGGCTGAAGTAATCAAGTAGTCAAGGAGTTATATTTGCATGTCATTAGCTACCATACAAAGCGGTGTTGCGCAAGGCATAATGTGGGCTGTCCTCACATTGGGAGTCTACCTTACATTCCGCACCCTTGAGATTGCCGACCTCACCGTAGAGGGAACCTTTCCTCTCGGTGCGGCGGTCACGGTCGTGCTCATCAATGCCGGAGTCCATCCGATTATCGCAGCCATTGTGGCATTCATCTCCGGCATGTGCGCCGGCCTTGTAAGCGGGGTACTCATCACTGCCTTCAAGATTCCGCCGATACTTTCGGGGATACTGACCCAGATAGCCCTCTATTCCGTAAACATACGAATAATGAGCGACAGGGCGACGGTCTCGATAGCCGGGAACTCATTCAAGAATATTGTTACGAATTTGTTCCCCGACGGCACTGCACCGAACACCGTATCCATCTGCGTAGGCTTTGCCATCTGCGCGCTTCTGATCGCCATATTCTATAGGTTCTTCGGCACCGAGATCGGCTGCGCAATAAGGGCTACCGGAAATAACCGTCATATGGCGCGTGCTCTTGGTATAAACACCGACTGGACCACCATCCTCTGTCTCATGATTTCAAACGGGCTTGTCGCTTTTTCCGGCAACCTCATCGCCCAGTTCGACTACGGCTCGGCGCTCGTGAACATGGGGCAGGGGACGATAGTCATCGGTCTCGCCTCGATAATAATCGGGGAGGTACTCTTTCTGAGGAAAGAGCACAACTTCGCCTACATACTTTCCTCGGTCGTCCTGGGCTCGGTAATATACAGAACAATAATAGCCGTCGCGCTCACGATTCCCGGGATGAAAGCGACGGACCTCAAGCTTATAACTGCAGTCATTGTCGCCATTGCGCTTGCTCTCCCGGTCCTCAAGACAAAGGTACCCTTTTTCATGAAGGCCGGCAATGAGGAGAAGGAGGAACAAGATGCTTAAGATTGAGAATCTCAGAAAAACTTTCGATCACGGCACAATGAACGAGAAGATGCTCTTCACGGATTTAAACCTCGAGGTAGCCGAGGGTGAATTCGTGACCGTGATAGGATCGAACGGAGCAGGAAAGTCAACGATGCTGAGCCTTGTTGCAGGATCGATAATGCCAGATTCAGGGCGTATAAGCCTCGGCGGCAGGGATATAACCTATATGCCGGAGTTCAAGCGTGCCGCCTTCATAGGACGGGTCTTTCAGGATCCCATGATGGGTACGGCGGCGAAGATGTGGATAGAGGAGAACCTCGCCCTCGCCTACCGTCGCGCCAAGCCCAAGACGCTCAAATGGGGTCTTCCGCAGTCTGACGAGGAGATGTATAAGGAACAGCTTGCAAGCCTCGGGCTCGGGCTCGAGGATCGGCTCAAGACGAAGGTCGGCCTGCTTTCAGGCGGACAGAGACAGGCGATAACTCTTCTCATGGCTACCATACACCGACCTGAGCTTCTTCTCCTCGACGAACACACGGCAGCACTCGACCCGAAAACCGCTCAGACCGTTCTGCAGCTGAGCGACAAAATAGTGCGGGAAAACAAGCTCACGACCCTGATGGTCACCCACAACATGAAAAATGCCATCGAGTATGGAGACCGCCTGGTCATGATGCATGAGGGGGACATAATCCTCGATATCTCAGGGGAGGAGAAAAAGGCTCTCACGGTCATGGCGCTACTCCAGAAGTTCGAGCAGGCATCCGGCTCCTCCGATGTGCCGGATGCCGCAATCCTCGGCTAAACTTCAAAAGCCGGTTTAAATACCAAAAAATACGCTTTTGAAAAATATTTCGTAAAATCAGCTGGTTTTATATTGTTGACTTACCGGATTCTTCTTTTAGTACATCAGGTAGTGCCTGATCCGGAAACAATTTCCACCGGGCGCTTGCCCAAGACAGGGCCTCAAGGAATGAGGGCTTGAAGGTAACAACCGTCAAGCCCTCATTTTATTGCAGTCATCGACTGCCTGTTATTATCGGTAAAGTTTAAATTAATGCGGTACTGAAATATCTTTCCACCCTGTCCGGCAGAATAGTGACGATATATTTATCCTGACCGTATTTTTGCGCCATCTGAATAGATGCCCAGACATTGGCTCCGGCCGAAGTGCCAACCAAAATACCATGCCCACTGGCCAATGCTCTCGCAGTATTGATGGCATCGTCATCCGTCACCTCAACAACCTCGCTAATCAGGCTCACATCAAGCACGCTGGGGACGAACCCATCGCCGATACCCTGAATCTTATGTAATCCCGGCTCGTGTCCTAATAGCGCGGAAACATTTTTCGGCTCCACGGCGATGATCCTGGCCTGCGGATTCTTCTCGATGATAAAGCGGCCAACTCCCTCCAAGGTACCGCCGCTTCCCAGCCCGGAAACAAAGACATCTACCCGGCCCTCCATTTGTTCCCATATTTCCGCTGCTGTGGTTAAGTAGTGGGTATGGGGATTATGCATATTTTCAAACTGCTGCGGAACAAAAATATTCGCGTCGGCAGCTTGTTGCCGTTCTACCTCCGCTATTGTTCCGCTGATATTTTCCTCGGCGTCGGTCAGGATCAGCTCGGCCCCCAGAGCGCGAATGATCTTTTTTCTTTCCTCACTCATGTTTTCCGGCATAACAATTACCACCCGGTAGCCCTTTTGCACACCGACTAATGCCAGACCAATACCGGTATTGCCCGAGGTGGGCTCCATAATCGTCATGCCGGGCTTTAATTTCCCTTCAGCTTCAGCCTGCTCAATCATATATTTAGCCACCCGGTCTTTGATGCTGCCACCGGGATTCAAATACTCAGCCTTGGCAAAGATATTTAGCCCTGTGACTTTTTTAAGACTGATGATCGGCGTACCGCCGATAATATCAAGAATGCTTTCAGTAATCATACTTATCCGTCCTGTCATATCAATGTTTTTCCTCGCATAACCCGGAATAACTTAGCAAACGAAATTGCTCTGTTAATTCCCGGTAGTGTACGATTTTATATATTAATAGGATAAACTGTACAAGTCAAAAGAATGCCGGGTTTGATCAGATCGTTTTAGCTTATAAGGTTCTCCCCCCAAAATAGTCGCATTGCTATTGCGTAAGTTCCGGTGCGCATTTGCTATAAATTCAAGTTGACAAACACAATCCTGTACATTATAGTACTATATATCATGTGTATATATATAACATGTATATGTGTTATATATATGTTATATATATGCCAAATAAATAATAAGGTATTAAATGGGAGGAACAAATAACATGGGTAGACTCGATGGCAAAGTGGCAATTATCACCGGTGCCGCCAGCGGAATGGGCGTCAGGCATGCCGAGATGTATGTTGAAGAAGGCGCTAAAGTTGTATTGGCAGATATTGCCGTAGAAGCCGGCCAGAAATTGGCAGATAAACTGGGTGCTAACGCGAGATTCTTTAAGTTGAACGTGGCAAGCTTTGAAGAATGGAATGAAGTTGTAAAATTTACCGAGGCGGAATTCGGCCCCATTGATATTCTGGTTAACAACGCCGGAATCGGTATATTCAAGCTGATGGACGATTTAACGATTGAGGATTATACGAAAACAATGGATGTGAATACCACCTCTATTTTCTATAGCTTAAAAACAGTGGTTCCATCTATGAGAAAAGCCGGCGGCGGATCTATCATTAACATTTCTTCGGTGGACGGACTTCGTGGTGCTCCCACCGCCATGGCCTATTGCTCATCCAAGTTTGCAGTCAACGGCATAACTCGTTGTGCTGCCGCTGAATTGGGTGCAGATAAGATTCGTGTTAATACGGTACATCCCGGTGTTATTAAGACCCCGATGGCTGAGCAAGGAGAGATAGCCGAAATAATCGCCGCACTTGAGGCTCAAATTCCGCTTGGACGGGCAGGAACTACCGATGAAGTCTCCCACCTTGTCGTTTTCCTGGGTTCAGATGAATCAACCTTTTGTACAGGTTCTGAATTTGTTATTGACGGCGGCATGATCTGTGATCTATAAGTAACTTTATAGCTATCAGATATGCGGTTCGGGCATTGAATCCGGAATTTATTCAAGCAGATACGCCGATATTTACTCAAAAATAGTCATATGCAAATAGTCTTATTTGTCATATGACTATTTTTTTGCGGATATAAGCGGTAGGTTCTCTTGAGAAGAGTGCTTTTTTGTGGTATTTTAACGCACCGCTCCTGTGTTTGGATTACATTATTTATATGCCGGTATAGAATCTGCTATCGGGATATTGATCATAGTATCCGGACAGTTCCTGCGGCGTGAAAACACCGTTGTTTGTCACTATACCGCTAACTAGCTCCGGGGGAGTTATGTCGAAGGCCGGATAATAGGCGCGAACTCCCTCCATGGCTATTCTGCTGCCGCCGCAGGACAAGACTTCGGACGGATCACGCTCCTCGATATTAATACTTTTGCTCGCAGTTCCCCGGTCAGGAATGCCGGTCACATAATAAGGTACGCTGAAATGCGAGCAGAGCAGCGCAATCTGCCAGGTACCGACTTTATTTACTATTGCGCCGTCCATGCAAATAGTATCAGCGGCGGAAGTGAAGAAGTTAATGCCTTTATTCCTGATCGTTGCTGCCACCATATTATCAGTAATGACAGTGACATCGCAGCCCATATCGTAAGCTACGCTGGCTGTAAGGCGGGAACCCTGCAGATATGGTCTGGTCTCCGGGACGAACAGCCGCAGTTTGAGATTCCCGGCTTTCGCTTCCCGCAATGCTGTCCCCACAATCGTTTCTCCGAAGCACTGCGTAAGAATCCTGGCATCCTCGGGAAAGAGTTTGACCAGATTAACAGCGATGTCACTGATTATGCCGTAGCGGTATTGTATATTATCGAAGGCGTGAACAAACAGTGCCGCGCTTATGTCTTCGCCTTCGTCAAATGCCCGGCGGGCGCGGAGGAGACAACCGTCGACTATTTGGCGCATGCGCACCTGTGTGGTAGGTCTGACAGTTGTCAGAGTTCGAGCGGCTTCCTGCAAGAAGTCCAACTGCCGGGCGTGGGATTGCCGCCGGCACTCCCATGCTGCCAGCGCCATGCCCATAGCTGCCGCAGTATAGGGTCCGGCACTTTGAGTTACCATCTCCCTGATAGCCTGCGCGACTTCCTGATAATGATTGCAGATGACGAATTTTACTTGCGCAGGATAGATGCGCCGGTCTAAGATTCTGACTTTGCCATCCTCGAACCAGGCAACATTTTCATAACGCAGCAGGAACGCAAGATCATGATCATTTCTTTGTTCAGACATTTTCCGCACCGCTCTTTACAAATTTGATATTAAAAATAAGGCTGTCATAATAATCATGTATTGTGGAAAACGAATCAACCCCGCCCAAAAGCAGCTACCAGTAGATCCCCCTATGCCCCAGAATTTTCTCACCCCAATAGTTTGCTTGTTTTTCCGGGTACTTATCAGTATAAAAGATGTTCGCGGCATTAAACTTCTCCCTGTTTTTGGAATAAGTTTGTGCCCGGCGCAGGGAGCAGATTTTGAAAAATACCCCATGTCCATTGCAGCAAGTATATGACGATTTTCCCTACCGTTGTTGATGAACGGCAATTGTTCATTGAGCTCCGTTTTCTCCGTGAATCAGATGTGTCTCATTATCACATAGAAGCTTATGAAATCAATCACTTCGAATATGGTATTCAACATCCATACAGTGAGGTAATGAAAAAGCAACTATATTTCTTACTCTAACTACTTATATTTCTTCACAATGACTAAGCCGGCACACAGAATCAGTACGGATACAGCAATCCATAGCCACCCGGATCTGCTGTCTTTGGCAGGTTCCATCTTATCCATGCCGGAATTGAAGTTCCCGCCGGGCATCTGGGAAGGATTAAACCCCTCGGGCATTTCTGGCATCTCTCCCTTCTGTGCAGGATCAAAACCTTCCGGCATTGTGCCTTCAAAGAAATTGCCCCTTTCCCCGGGCATATCCGACCTGCCGCCTCCCATTCCCATAGAACCCATGTCGGACAGAGTGAGACCGGACGCATCAACATAGTTCATACTTTCACTTGTCGTATCATTTGCCAGCTGTAAGCTTATGCTTTTTGTCCGCAAGGCACAAAATTGCCGCAGGGTTTCTACGCCGGTTTCAAATTCGCTATAGTTATAGAATGCCGTCGGATCTTTTTCCACATAGGATTTAATTAACGCATATGCACTGTCAATACTGCTTATAATATCCACAGAAGCCAAAAACTCAGCGAAATACTGATGGTAGAGTTCAGCGTATTCCGCATTTGCCACAATCCAGTTCCACATAGGACGATCAGCGGAAGAAGCGCCGGATACAGGGCTATCAATGGGTGTATTGACTGTACCCTGTGCATTACCGCCCTGAAAGGTGCCGAATGCCAGATTGTAATCCCAGGGGATCATAGCCATCCGGCCATCTTTTTCATACAGGTAATAGTTATGCACCATAGACCCAGTGTAACTGTCTCCATTGCAGACATAGTTGTGCACAACAAAATAGCGGATGACCTGATCAATATCGACTGCCGATTCAATCGCTTCGCCGTCGGTCAGCTTTTTTAATGATTTAATCAGACGATTCTGATCGGCTTGTGTGATATCGGTCTTGGCGCTATTCCAGATATTAGAGTAGCTGTCAATGTCATCGTCTATATACTGGAGCTTTACATCGGACGAACCCATACCCCTGCCGAAACCACCTTCTCTATTCCGCATGTTTTCCGTATCAGGAATAAAACCACCAGGCATATTCGGTTTATTCGGCATCTGCGGCATCGTTATTCCTCGGCCGGATATATCGGAGCTTTCAGCCGGTTCGTTACGATTCATAAAATCGTTCATATTAAAATCTTTTCCGAATCCGCGGCCACCGCCGAAGTTCATGCTGTCCGGCTTATACAGCTCACCATAGTCAGAGCCGTAATTACGCTCAAGAAAGGCCTCCTCAACGCCTTCCACCGCAAGATACAGTCCCCAATCCTCACCGTTAACTGTAATATACACAAAGCTGCACAACGGAGCATGGACATCGAACTCATTCATCATAGTGTAGGTCAGATAGTCTTTTATCATTGTCGTGTCATTGATCAAATTATTGAGATTAAGCTTATCAAGCCCATAATAGGTGAGGGAGCTGTCATATTGGTCGAATTCGATTTTGAAACTGTAGCGTTCACTGTTCATAGACGGAACACTGGAAAGCGAGGTATTGCCTTTCCCGCGAATACCTGCATTTTTGTAGGCTTCACCGTCAATTACAATGTTTGCTATGTAGTATTCCTCGCTAGCGGCATCGGCAATGAACTCATCCCAATTATCCATAACAATGTCAATGGCATGAATCTGTGTGTTGTCAAACAGACGTTTTTCATATCCCATCGTGTGTGCCATAACCTCAATACCCAATGCCGCACCCCGGTCCATCAACAAGATGGTAACTGCCAATATCAGCATCGTAACTATCCAGGCAATTTTGTCAAAATGTTTGCTCCCTGACATCTTTTTACCCCATGTAATCGCCGTTATAGGAGACAAGCACTGCGCTGTTTACACCAGGCATTTCGGAGAGTATACCTATAAAATCGGTATCGTTCTCCTTCAGACGAACTTCAATATTCATTTCAATGGCACCCTTAACAGCGGTTTTGCTCTTGATAGTGCTGCGGGTTACGCTTTTTGCCAGGAAATCGTTGGCTTTAACTTCCGCATCATGATTTTCACAATTCAGCACCAGCATGTAAGGATGAGCGTTCGGCTTCTTATTGACAAATACCAGTAAGATCAAACCAATGCAGACACTGCCGATAATTGCCAGAGGAATCATGCCTGCGGCAAGAATTATGCCTGCTCCGATAGCCCAGAACAAGAACGCAATATCCAAGGGATCTTTGATAGCAGCGCGGAACCGAACGATAGAGAGCGCGCCTACCATGCCAAGGGACAGAACCACATTGGAGGTTACAGCCAGAATGACGATGGAAGTAATCATGGTAAGGGCGATCAGCGTGGTGCCGAATCCCGAGGAATACATCACACCACGGTAAGTCTTCTTATAGATGAGGAAAATAAACAAACCGATGCCAAAGGACAGTACAACAGTCAGCAGCATATCGATGATGCTGACTGCAGTTACATTTTCCAGAAAACTGGACTTAAAAATATCTTCGAAATTCATTAGTAAAAATGCTCCTTTTTATAGTGTTATTAATCATACATACGGGAAGCGGTGTATTTTGAGAAAGCCGCACTTCTCCTACCGTCAAGCTGTATTGCATCTCTAATTACAGTGGGAAGATAGTTATCCCACTTAACTTCAAGAACATAAGGAGAATCCTTGATAGGAATCGTCACACAAGAGGGATTCAGAAAGTCAGTGCAACCCATACCGGTGCGGATGTTGTAATCCAGTGTTACTCTTACATTGCCGGGAGCGAAAATGAAGGGCTCACGGGTATAGTCCACAATTACCTTTGCTTTTAGTCCTTCGCTGACGATGCTGGCATAGAAACAGAGGATCACCGCATTTACGCTGTCCGACATCCAGCCTATATTCCCGTCCGCAATCGCTTGTGCCTGCTCCGGAGTTAAAATTGCTGAATTCTTATAACCAAGGTCGCCGTGCTTGAATTTACGCTGCAGAAAGATCATAGACTGGTCGTTGTTGTACAAACGTATCCTGAATTTTTCACGAATATTCACACCATCCAGCTTTTCTCTAAGTGATTTATCGGCAAAATTATCAAAATACAAACTGCGAACTTCATACTGTCCGTTCACAGCATGGCTGTCAGGTTTCATCACTGCACGTAGCCTTTGCCGAAGGATCAGCATATCGTGTTTGCTGATTTCATGTTTTACTTCATGTCTGAATTGCAATGGACATCAGCTCCTTTCTCTGCCACTACTATAAAAAACGAACCTATGAATTACATAAGAAAAACCTTCTCATATAGGAACGACACGAGAAGGCTTGCGAATATATTACTGAATTCTAAAAACTGGCAATGAACCGGATGTTTTCGGCGGAGGTATATTCGGCATTTAGCTTCCCATTGAAATTTTCGCAAATAGCCCGCGCGGCAGATAATCCGATACCATAACCGGATGATTCCATGCTCTGCGTCCGTGCGGAATCTCCCCTGTAAAATCGTTCAAACAATCTCTCGGGATCTGCCTTAAGGGATGGATCGCAAGTGTTTTCCTGGATGATTTGAATATGTCTGCCCTGTCTGGTCAATGTCAGAGAAATACTGCCATTCTCAGGTGTGTACTTTAATGCGTTATCCAAAAGGATCGTCAGCAGCTGTCGAAAGCTATCCTTGTTGATCAGCAATATAATATCGGGCTCAATCCGCACGCGGAGCTGAAGATTGTGAGACAAGGCCGCATCCTGATACGCAGGCAATAGTTCGCTTGTAACCTCACTGATATTTACCGGCTCCGCTGGCAGGGGGATTTCTTCGTCAAGCCTGGCAAGGAGAAGCAGGTTTGACATCAGCATATTCAGTCTTTTTGTCTGAGTGCGGATATGCGCATTATATTTATTCTCGCCGTGAATCAAGGCCATCGTATCATTGTTTGACTGAATGATGGTCAGCGGTGTTTTCATCTCATGTCCGGCATTGGTAATAAACTGTTTTTGCTTTTCAATGCCTGCCAGAACAGGGCGAATAACCTTACCCGAAAGTAGAATAGCGATTATTAGGAGAATTAACCAACAAAGTACTGCAATCACGCCTGAAACAAACAAGACTAAATAAAAACTTTCAACTTGTTCCGATGTGTCCAAAAAAAACGTCAGACGATTAGGTCCAATCTCTTTTACAAAGAATTTATAACCTTTGATTCTTCCGGATTCTCTACCCGTTTCCCAAACAGTCAAGGCATAGTTTTTGGCAGTCTCGACATCTATTGAGACAATTTGGTCTGCATTGATATCCCTAATATTACCGTCAACATCGCTTCTCACAATAAAAAACCGGGAAGAACGCATCTTGTCCATATCCAGCGGGCGCAAGAAAGGAGGTGGCCGGTTAAAATCCATTTTATGGAATGTACCGTCAGAGGTCACAAGAATTTCCATTACCATATCTGATTGCCGTTCTAACATCATCCAGTTGAGTCCGTTGATTGTAATGACAATGAAGACTAGAAGACCGGTAACTGCTGTCATTGTGAAGACAATAAATCGTTTTTTTAAGGTCTTCGTCATGATTGTGCTTCCAATTTATAGCCGATATTCCGTTTCGAAATAATCTCTACCTTGGAATTCATTGCAGAAAGTCGCTTGCGCAAATAGGAGATATACAACCAAACGCTGTTTATATCGGTTTCCGTATTATAGCCCCACGCTTTTACAAGCAAGTCCTCTGTAGACATGTACATCGTATGATTCAGCATTAGTTGTTCCATAAGGCGGTATTCCTGCTTTGGTAACGGAAAGGACATATCCCCCGCGCTGATCTCTCCGGAGCGCGTATTGAGCGTCAGGTCGCCAAAGCAGATCAAATCCGGATGATATTCTTCCCGCCGCCTCAACATAGCACGGATTCTGGCAACCAGCTCTCCCATGTCAAATGGTTTGGGCAGATAATCGTCCGCGCCGGAATCCAGACCCTGAATGCGATCTTCTACCTGTGTTTTAGCTGTCAACAGAAGCACCGGCGTTCTGCACCCGTTGCGGCGCAACTCGGACAGTACTTCCAAGCCATTGCGTTTTGGCATCATAATATCAAGAATGATGCCGTCGTAATCGCCCAGTATCGCATAATCGTAAGCAGCAGCACCGTCGTATACAGCATCAACTATATACTTATGGTATGTAAGATAATCTACAACTGCTTCGGAAAGAGCCGGCTCGTCTTCGGCATACAATAGCCTCACAAATACACCTTCCCGCAAACGAATTTTGTTTGGATGCAAATATATAATATTTGCCTTTTAACTCATAATACAATACGAAACTAAGATAAACTTATGAAATCGAACGCCTTCTATTTACCCGTCAAGCTCACAAATACGCTCTGGACAGACACTGTGGGTATGGCCTCGTACTCTCGAGAAATTTTTTCTTTGTAATTTCTCTATACTTGTCCATCTTGATACGAAACAAATCTCCTTCCTACTGTTTTTAGTGCTTAAAAATGGTCTAATTCTTATTAGACCACATTTTGCCCGCACCAACGCACATGCTGATCTGATAATGCATGCTTTAATCTTAATTGCTCAGCTATATTTTATTTTAGCATGATGTAACAGCCGCAAAGAGGCGGTTTGAACCAACCCGGCCTTTAAATCTATGTATTGCGGAACCTGGCCAGAAAATCGATTGTTTCCTGACGCTGCGGATTCCCGAATATTTCCGCCGGAGTGCCGGATTCATGGATAACGCCTTCGTTCATAAAAAATACCTGATTGCTGACATCGCGGGCAAAGGCCATTTCATGCGTGACGACCAGCATCGTCATGCCTTCATTAGCCAGATCTTTCATGACCGCCAGCACCTCGCCTACTGTCTCCGGATCGAGAGCCGAGGTCGGCTCATCGAACAGCAGCAGATCCGGATCCATCGCCAGAGCGCGGGCAATCGCTACCCGCTGCTGCTGACCGCCCGAGATCTGCCGTGGTTTGGCGTCGATATAGGGGGCCATGCCAACCTTATCCAGGAACTCGAGAGCGTATTGTTTGGCCTGAGCGCGACTGCGCTTGAGCACTCGCACCTGCCCGACCACGCAATTCTCCAGCACGGTCAGATTCTTGAACAGATTGAACGATTGGAAGACCATGCCGACGTGTGAGCGGTATTTGGTCGCATTGACTCCCGGCGCCAATACATTGGCGCCTCTATAGATAATCTCGCCGCCTGTCGGTGTTTCCAGCAGATTTATACAGCGCAGCAAAGTCGATTTTCCTGAACCGGAGGCGCCGATCACGCTGATCACATCACCCTGGTAGACATCGAAATGGACATCCGCCAGGACCTTATTATTGCCGAATGCTTTTGACAGGTGATCGATTTGCAGAATCGGCTCGGAACGGGAATTTTGCTCATTATTGTTATTTGCCATCTCGCTCTAACTCCTTGCTGCGTTCGGCTAAATGTTCGCCCTTGCCGGGATGTCTGTATGTACCGGCTACCATGACAAGCTGATCGGCGGCAGCCAGCTCGTAGCTGGCATCGCCCTCAAGCTTCTTTTCAATCCGGCGCAGGATAAAAGACGAGATCAGCGTCACAGTGAGATAGCCGACCATCTCAATCGTAGCAGAGGGAAAGAAAAGATAATTTGCCCCCGAGGCCGATCTGTGGGCGGCAAAAAAGTCCGGAAAGCCGATGACGAACATGACCGAGGTATCCTTGACATTGATAATAAAATTATTGCTAATCTGGGGCATAATATTGCGCAGCGCCTGCGGCAAAATTACGGAGGTCATGGTTTGAAAGTGGTTCATGCCGATAGCCTTTGCGCCCTCGGTCTGTCCGGGGTCAATCGAAATAATTCCGCCGCGGACCGACTCCGCCATATAGGCGCCTGTATTGATTGAAACAACCAGGATTGATGCCACCCAGATGCTGTCGAATCTATGCTGCAGATTCGTCACATACGGCAAGCCGTAGAAGATAAAGACCGCCTGCAACATCATGGGTGTACCGCGAAAAACTTCAACATAGATCCTGATCACAACCCGGATCAGTTTCAGGACAAATCTTTTGGGCAGAGGGTCTTTTTTCGTGTAGGGAATCGTGTTCAGGACGCCGCAGGCAAAACCGATCAGGCAACCGAGCGCCGTCGCGACCAACGCCAGAATCAGAGTGGATCTGATGCCCCTGAGATACACCTCGCCGAAGTTTTGCCACAGTTTTTCAATATCCTGTATTAATTGCGCAAATTTTCCCATTATCAGGTGTCTCCTTTAGTACGGCCCGGTCCGCGGCGGGCAGTCCGCGGACTGCCCGCGCGCCCCGGGTTTCAGATACAGTTCGGATCTATTCTTCACTCAAGGGCTGAATCCTGATCGCATCTTCCATCATGGTATTGAAATCATTTTCGGTCATGGTGCTGAGCACATTGTTCAGCGCCGTCAGCAGAGCGGTATTTCCTTTCATGACTGAGATACCGATATTGACATTCTCAGCTCTGACTTCATCCGTGAACTGGAAATCTCCGTCCGTGCCCGAGAAGTCCAGAATTTCCATCTCCGGATAGGCAACCACGGCACCTTGAGCGGTCGGCAGATCAGTGCAGACGAAGTCCACCGTACCGGTCGCCAGTGCCATCAACATGGCCGGCACATCAGCAGACTTAAGCGGGATTTCGATATCGGGGATCTGCGGCAAACACTGATCGAACCAGATCGTACCTTCCTGAGCGGTACCTCTGCCGCCGGCCAGATCGGCGATGCCTTGGGCAACGGCAAACTCACTATCTGCTCTGGTCAGCACTACCATCGTGGCATAGAAATAAGGTCCGGCGAAATCCACCTGCTCAGAGCGCTCAGCCGTCATGGACTGACCGGCGATCACCGCGTCAAAAGTACCTGTCATCACGCCCGGTACCAGTGAATCCCAATCGGACTGGATAATCTCCAGCTCCCAGCCATTGGCTTCGCAAAGGATCTTGGCCATCATCACATCATAGCCATTGGCAAAAGCGCCCGGCGAATTGCTGATCGGCACTGCGCCGTTGGAATCATCCTGCTGCACCCAGTTGTAAGGCGCGTAGGCGCATTCCATCGCTACAGTCAGGACGCCATCCTCAACACCTGTGGGCACGCTCTGAGCTTCCGGTGCGGTCGTCTCAACGGGCTCTGCCTCAGTGGTTTCTTCCGGCTCTGCTACAGTTGTATCTGCAACTTCCCCGGTTGCGGCAGTTGTATCCTCTTGTTCAGTTTTTGCCTCAGTCGGAGCAGGATCTGACTTTCCGCAAGCGACCAACGCCAACAACATCACTACTGCGAGAAATAAAGCAATCTTTCTCATCCTTTTTCCATCCTTTCCTCCCTGCACTAATTAGTACAGGACCGGCTCTTACCCGGCCGGCCGGTTTTAATAAAAAAGAACCGCTTTGTCAAGCGGTCCATGGAAATCGGATAATACTGGATTAATGCCGATGCCATCGATAGCGCTCCACAAAAGCTTGTGACAGTCCGTCAGATCTTATCTGCCGACCCAGCTCCGAAACATCAGGCCATCTTCCGGAGCTTCGGCGATTTCCCCTTTCACATCGACGGCGACCTACCTTGCCGACATTACTCTTGAAAACCGCGCCTCTATCTAAAGCGATTCAATTTCGTGCAATCATAACATGAAGAAAAAGGCCTGTCAAATTTTAATTTGCAATTCTCGATGCCATTCCTTTGGCTTTGTTTTTTACTCATATGCAGTTGATTTAGTCTATAATAGTTTATTGATTCGAGAAAATGGACGGAGTGAAATTATGAGACGTACAGACTATTGTGGTCTGATGACCGAAGCGGATATTGGCAAAGATGCCGTCGCCTGTGGCTGGGTAGCCAATAAGAGGGATATGGGCGGCGTTATTTTCATTGACCTGGTCGACCATACCGGAGTACTGCAGATCGTCTTTAATCCGCAGAATGCGGACCGGGACTCTTTCCGCCTGGCGGAAACAGTGCGCAACCAGTCCGTAATTGCCGTTTCAGGCTGGATGCGGTTGCGCGATGAAGAGACAGTCAATCCCAAAATCAAGACCGGTACCATTGAGCTGCAGGTGCGCCGGGCTGAACTGCTGTCCGCTGCCGGCTCGCTGCCCTTTAATCCTGTCGAAGATCACGGCGTGCGGGAAGATCTGAGACTTAAATATCGTTTCCTTGATCTGCGCAGCGAACGTCTGCAGAAAAATCTGCGTTTCCGTCACCGGATAGCCAAAGCGATCCGTGACTTCATGGATGAGGAAGGATTTATCGATGTCGAAACGCCGATGCTGACTCAGAGCACGCCGGAAGGCGCCCGCGATTACCTGGTGCCCAGTCGTGTTCATCCCGGCAGTTTCTACGCTTTGCCGCAGTCGCCTCAGATATTCAAACAGCTATTGATGGTGGGCGGCATCGATAAATATTATCAGATTGCCCGCTGCTTCCGCGATGAAGATTTGCGGGCGGACCGTCAGCCCGAGTTCACTCAACTGGACTTAGAGATGGCTTTTGTCGAGCAAGAAGATGTGCTCAAACTGCTGGAGCGTCTGTTTAAATATGTAATGCGAAAAGAGATGGGTTTGGATATACGGGATCCTTTCCCCCGGTTGACCTGGGAAGAAGCCATGGACACCTATGGCGCCGATAAGCCGGACTTGAGATTTGAGCTGCCGATCATTGATCTGACCGGGATTGCAGCCGAGTCTGATTTTGCCATTTTTAAGCAGGCGATCAAGAGCGGGGGCGTAGTGAGAGCCATTGTCGTACCGGGTCAAGCTGATTTCACCCGCAGCACGATCGACCATCTGACCGAATTTGCTATCGAGCAGGGAGCAGGCGGCATGGCCTGGATCGCCTGGCGCCCTGATGGCGAAATTTACTCCATCCTGACCAAATATTTCTCCGACGAAACCATGCAAAAATTATTAGCTGAGGCCGGAGCCCAACCCGGCGATTTCATTCTCTTTTCGGCGGATAAATTGGCCAAAACACGCAAAGTCCTGGGCGCCATGCGGCTTGAACTGGCGGATCTGCTGGGGCTGAGAGACGACTCGTATCGCTTCCTGATCATCACCGATTTCCCGATGTTCGAATACAGCGAAAGCGAAAAGCGTTATCTGGCTCAACATCATCCGTTCACCATGCCGCATCCGGCGGATATTCACTATCTGAAATCAGAGCCGGAACGGGCACATTCGCAGGCCTACGATGTCGTCCTCAACGGCACGGAACTCGGCTCAGGGTCAATCAGAATCCATGACAGCGAGGTGCAGCGCCAGGTCTTCAAGGTGCTGGGGCTGTCCGAAGCGGAGATTGAACAACGCTTCGGCTTTATGCTCAACGCCTTTTCCTACGGCACACCGCCCCACGGCGGCTTCGCCTTCGGCCTTGACCGCCTGGTTATGATCCTGCTGGGAGAAGACTCCCTGCGCGAAGTGATCGCTTTCCCCAAGACCAAAGAAGCTTCTTGTCTCCTGACCGGCGCGCCGGATCGCGTAGACCGCGAGCAACTCGAGGAGCTGGGTATCTCTCTGACTGCCGAATTATCCGGGAGTGATCAGCCGTTAAGAACGGCAGGCTCCGGCGCGGGGAGAAGACCGGTAAAGTTCGATATTCAGCGTCTGGCCCAGATCTCACGCCTGCGTTTTGATGAGACAGAACTGGAGCAGATAAAAGAATATCTGGCCGATATTATCGACTGGACCGGTCAGATAGAAAGCATTGACACGGCCAGGCTGGCGCCTACGGATAATGTATTCGCGGCCGCAAATGTCTTCCAAACCGCTACGATCCCGCCCGGTCCGACCCGCGGGGAACTATTGGCAAATGCGCCTGTCAGCCGCGACGGTTGCTTTTTCGTACCTGAAGTGATTGCACTGGAGGAATAGCAGATGGATATGCAGAAGATGAATCTAACACAAATGGCGGCAGCTTTGCGAGCCGGAGAATTCTCGGCCGTCGAGTTGACCCGCCACTACCTGGCACAGATCGAAGCTCAAGATGAATCAATCAATGCTTATATCACTGTCACCTCCGATCAGGCGCTTGCTCAAGCGGCCAAAGTCGATCAGGCCCTGATGTCCGGCAAGGACTTGCCGCCCTTGGCCGGCCTCCCCCTGGCGCTGAAAGACAATATCTGCACCAAGGGAATCCTGACTACAGCAGCTTCGAAAATGCTCTCCGCTTTCGTGCCGCCATACAGCGCCTATGTCTGGCTGAAACTGCAGGATCAGATGGGCGTACTGCTGGGCAAAACCAATCTTGATGAATTCGCCCTGGGCACAACTAATGAGACTTCATTTTTCGGACCGACGAAAAATCCGCTGGATCTTACCCGCATTCCCGGCGGCAGTTCCGGCGGCTCAGCCGCTGCCGTAGCCGCGGGAACTGCGGCTTACGCTCTCGGCTCCGATACCGGCGGCTCCGTGCGCCTGCCCGCCGCCCATTGCGGACTGGTCGGCATGAGACCTACCTACGGCCTGGTCTCAAGACGCGGCGTCATACCCCTGGCTCCTTCCATGGATCAAGTCGGCCCCCTGACCAGGAGTCTGGCTGACAATGCTCTGGTTCTGAGCGCTATCGCCGGCCATGATCCCCAGGATGCCGTATCCGCAGACAGAGCAACGCCGGATTTCAGCGCCGGTCTGGACAAGGGCGTCAAAGACCTGCGCATCGGCCTGACCCCGGACTACCTGGAAACCAAAGTCACGGCAGACTTCAAAGCAGCCGTTCTCAAAACAGCGGCAGATCTGGAGACAGCCGGAGCCAAGATCGTTGAACTGACGCCCAGGCAACTGGAAAGCGCCTTTCCGGCTTATTATCTGCTGACAAGCGCTGAGGTCTCTTCCGCTTTCGGCCGCTTGGACGGCATCCATTATGGCTACCGCAGCCAGGATTATGAAGATCTGGAAGATATTTACTACAACAGCCGCAGCGAAGGCTTCGGCCCGGAGGTCAAGCGCCGCATCATGCTGGGCAACTTTGTACTCAGCGCCGATTACTATGAAGCTTTCTATGTCAAAGCGCAAAAGGTCAGAACTTTCGTCAAGCAAGAATTCGACAGAATGCTGGAGCAAGTTGATCTGATTTTGCTGCCGACAACAACGGATACGACACCGAAACTGGGAACAAAAAAGGACAGAAAAGACGCCTATAATGATAATTTCTTCAGTGTTCTGGCGCCTTTGACCGGCCTGCCGGCGCTGTCCGTTCCCACCGGCTCGCGGGTAGAGGGTCTGCCGGTCAGCGTGCAACTGACCGGACCGGCTTTCAGCGAAGCTCTACTATACCAGGCAGGTGCCGCTATTATGGGCGGCACCGGAGAGGAGACCGCATAATGACCAAGTATGAAGCGGTCATCGGGCTTGAAGTACATGTCGAGCTGATGACGGAGCGTAAAATCACCTGCTATTGTAAAAATGAATTCGGAGCTGAACCGAATGTCAATACCTGCCCGATTTGCCTCGGTATGCCCGGAGCGCTGCCGATGTTAAACCGCCAGGCGCTGGACTTTGCCATCAAAGCCGGTCTGGCCTGTCATTGTGAGATCGCGCCCTATTCGCAGCTGGAGCGCAAGAACTACTTCTATCCCGATCTGCCCAAAGCCTATCAGATCACTCAGGGTCAACACCCGCTTTGTATCGGCGGCTATCTCGACATTGAGACCCGGGACGGCAAAAAACGCGTTCGTCTCAATCGCATTCATATCGAAGAAGATGCCGGCAAGCTCATTCATCTGGAGGGCGAAGGCACACTGGTCGACCTCAACCGCGCCGGCGTGCCCCTGATTGAAATCGTCACCGAACCCGATCTGAGCTCAGCCGAAGAAGTCGATGCCTTCCTGCGCAAAATCCGCGCTATGGTGCAGTATACCGGTGTCTCGGACGGCCGCATGGACCGCGGCTCCATGCGCTGCGATGTCAATCTCTCCGTCCGCCCGGCCGGCACGGAGCAGCTAGGCACCCGCACAGAGATGAAGAATCTCAACTCCTTCAATTTCGTAACGAAGGCGCTTGAGCATGAATATCAGCGACAGGTCGAAATCCTCGAATCCGGCGGCGCGATTGAGCAGGAAACCAGGCGCTTCGACTCGGCTACCGGCACTTCCTCTTCTCTGCGCAGCAAGGAAGATGCCACGGACTACCGTTACTTCCCCGATCCTGATCTGGTGCCTATCCTGGTCAGCCCGGAAGAAGTAGCTGCCATCAGGGCAACCATTCCGCGCCTGCCCGATGTCCGGATCGCCGAATATGTTGCGCGCTGGGAACTTCCCGAATACGATGCCAACCTCCTGACCAATGACATCCGCATCGCCGACTTCTTCGAAGAAGCGGCCGCGCATACGGACTTTCCCAAGATCGCGGCCAATCTGATCATTGCCGATCTGTTGCCGGGACTGGCTGAGGAAGGCGATGTGCCGCTGGCACCTGAACAGCTGTCGGTTCTGTCCGATTTGCTGGGAACGGAAGAAATCAATAGCAATACCGGGCGCAAAGTCTTCAAGACCATGCTCAGTTCTCCGGATCGGATCGATCCCCTGGCATATGTCGAAGAGCATCAGCTCAAACAGATTAATGACCCGGAAATACTGGAGAACTATGTCACGGAAGTACTGGCCACCAGTGCCAAAGCAGTCAAAGACTACCGCAGAGGTAAGGAAGCCGCTCTCAGATCAATTATCGGCCAGGTAATGCGAGCTACCTCCGGCCTTGCCAATCCTCTCCTGACTGAAGAGATGATCAAAGACAAGATCGCCGCCCTGCCTGAGACTGAATAAACTGATCGGCTCAGTTTCAACGCCCTTCGGCAGTTGACAATTATATAGCCATCCCCTCTCGCAACCCATGGGGATGGCTTTTTGTACGTGCATCTGCGATAGATAGCTATTGCTTCAAGAGCGCTATTGCCTCCTCGTAACTGATAGCATAATCGCCGATAAATTTTTTATAAACTGCATTATCGTAGTCTTCAAAAACAAATAGCGGCACTGCTATTTCCGCCAGCCATGAGTTCAGCCTTGATTTGTAATCGTTTTCTTTGATTTCTTTATCGTTATATGTGTACTCATCTACATAGCCGCCTGTTTCATAGTCCGGACCGCTAAAATGAACCATTTTTTCTGTTAAAACCATTTTCCCGTTACGGTACTCATATACTTCACTATTAATGTACCAACCCTCGTCACCGCCCTCATAGTGGATCAGTAATTTCCCATCTTTAAGACCGGCTATTCCGAAAGAACATCCGCCGCCAAAAGGTGCGCCCGTAAATGCGCCGTCTAAAAGCGGAACCTGATTGCCATCATAGCCCCAGACAAATACCCGGAAAGCCTCGCCGTTAAATGTCATATAAAGCAATTCCGGATCGCTGTCGCCGCAAATATCAACAATCGCCACCTTCTTTTCAGCTGATCCCATCTTGCCGTATGAAACGGCGTCTTTCATTCTTCTAATACCATTAGCATCATATTTCAGCTGCTTCCGATAAGCCTCTTTCCAGTCCTTGGATTGAATAAGCAGGTACGGCTGCAGCAGATCTGATCGGGTATAGGGGATAATCAATTCTTCATCCCCCTTAGCCCAAATAACTAGAAAATTAATATGTATGCCGTCTTCTTCCAGCCAGAACACGACATCCTCCCCGCATTGTCTCTTAATATCCGAGATATAATAAGAATCGTAGTCGTAAACCCAATCATCATAGCTATGCCTCTGCAGATAGTCCACATGCTCTTTATAAATAGTCTCCACCTGCTGCTCGGGGCTGATCAGCAGGAGATCGGAAAGCTGCAGCACCTCGCCCGTCTCCAGATTAAAAGTCCTGCTGTAGATTACGCCGTCGGGTCTGGCCGCGCCACATCTCATAACCTCACTTCTGCATTGAAAAGATACTATCGGACCGATTCTGTATATTTCTTGCCATTCCTCCCGGGAGTAGAAGACNNCACGATAGCCTTCCTTTAGAAAGCGCCGGACTTCTGTCACCTCTTCGCTGAAAAACCCCTTTACCGCTCCCGCAGTTGCCGGCTCTGTCAACTTGCCCAGCTGCGGATTAAATGTCAGATTATTGAACGCGGCGTTGAATTTGTCAGCATATTCATAATCTGCCTGAAAAACCGGACGTTTCAATATGACATTGCCCAGATCTGTTCCGTCGCTATCTGTCAATTCGCCGTCAAAAATAGTAATGATCTCCCAAGGAGCATAGACATTGTAATCCCGGAACGCCGCCAATTCATCTTGACATTTTTGCAGCAGCTCATTATCCGGAAATATTCTCAGACCCTCTGATAATAATATATCAGCTTGTTCACGATCGCCGGCGGTGAGAGCTTGTCGAAAATCGGCCGCTATGGCCTCGCTCCCGATTGTTTGCAGCTCTAATCCGGTTTCTTCCAGTCGCTGATCTCCCGGCAAATTGGCAAGCCCCTCTTGCAAAGAAGCCTGAGCCTGTGCAAAATCGCCTGCCTCGGCATATTTTTCAACAGCCTTGATAATTTCGGAACGATAACCGGCAATACTGCTTTCCAGTCCCGCAGCCGCCTCCTCCTGCAAGAATTGTCCGGCAGCAAGCACTTCCATATAAACAGCCATAGCGCTGAGGTAATTTCCTTGCTCATAGGCTCTCGCTGCTTCTTGTATCTTCTCTCTGGCTTGGTGCAAATTATCAATATAGTCTTCTGTCGCTTGCCAGGCATCCTGATCCAAAGTAATAAGCCCGGCTACGGCCAATCGGTTTTGCATCTCTTGATAGTCGATCAAGCCCTGCCCGAAGCCCTCTCTTAAGCTGATCAGCCAATTGAGATATTCGCTTTGGGCCTTCTGTTCTCTTTTTTCATGCTCCAGGATATGTTCCTGATAAATATCCGCCGCTTTAACGCCATCACCTTCCCGCAAAGCTGCCATCATTTGCTTCACATAATCCGGGCGCAGAGCAAAATATAAGACTACCGCTGCCAGAAGAGTTAAAATCAAAGCGGTCACAAGCCATATGCTGCTTGTATTCTTTTTGCGTTTCCTGGGAATATTATCCTGTCCGGGCAAGGTACTGCCGGGCTGAGGACCGGGAGCAGCAAAATTTGGTATCGGCCGGAATGCTTCCGGCGGTACACCGGGCACCTCTTCGCTAGTGAAAGCAACAAAATTTTCGCTGCCGCAGCCACTGCAAAATCTGTCAAGATCCTGACAGACCACTCCGCAATCCCTACATTTCTTCATAGCATATAACCCTCATTAATACCGGCGGAGGCCGGCTGCGCTTAATAGCTAAGCACTGACAATTAAAACGATATAGTAACTATCCTAACAGAATATTGGCTTCAGGGTAAACAATCAGGCTGGGCTCTTCCTGCCTGCTCAGACTGAGCGCGAAGGAAATGGGGCCGACTCTGCCAATGAACATGCAAAGGACCAGTACCAGACGCGAAGTTATATGCAGTATCGGCGTGCCGAATGCGGTCAGACCGACCGTACCGAAAGCCGACCCTACCTCGAACATGATGTCGAGAAAAGAGAGTTGATGATTGCCGATCAGCTCATTCTCCAGGATTGAAATCGCTACTGTCGCTGACAGCAAAATCAGCAAAGACATGGCAAAAATTGTGCTGGCGCGCCTGGCGGTTGATTTGCGGATATAGTGCCGGGACATAATAATCGAAGGCTGCCGGCGGATATCAGAGATAATGCCGGAAGCTACAGCCGCCATTGTAGTGACCTTAATGCCGCCGCCGGTGCTGGCCGGAGCGGCGCCGATGAACATCAGAGCTACCGTCAGGAATTTCGAACTATCCGCCAGAGTCATCTGGTCAATGCTGTTAAAGCCCGCTGTTCTGGTCGATACGCTTTGGAAGATGGCGGCAAATGGCTGTTGATACCAGGGCAAATTGCCCAGCGCTGCGGCCGAACTCGTATTCCTGAACTCCAGCAGCCAGTATAAAACAGTCCCTGACAGGATCAAAATGGCGGTCATTTTAAGTACCAATCTGCTGTGAAACATCAGCTTGTTTCCCCGCTTGCGCGTGAAAATATTAAGCCAGACCATGAAACCGAGACCGCCGGACACGATCAGAGCTGCTGTCACCATCAGAATAATGGGGTCATGATTGAAAGCAGTCAAACTGACAAAACCGCCGTTGCCGGCGTTGCCGTGGAGATCGAAGCCGGCATTGCAAAATGCCGAAACAGATTGAAAAAAACCTTTCCAGATCGCCGCCGAACCATAATAGGGCCAAAAACGCCAGATCAATAAGGCCGCGCCGATACTCTCCGCCGTCAAAGTAAAACCGATAATCCAACGCAGCAGCCTGGTCAATTCGACCCAGTCCTGACCGGAGGTGCTTTCCCGGGTCAGCTCGATCTGGCGCCAGGAATGAACTTTGGAGAAGAAGGTGTAGAAAGCGCCGACAATAGTCGCCAGCCCCAGACCACCGACCTGGATCAGCAGCAAAATAATAGCCTGGCCAGCTGTTGACCAGTAAGTTCCGGTATCCACTACCACAAGCCCTGTCACACAGGTTGCAGAAGTCGAGGTAAACAAAGTCACACCGGGGCTGGTCCATTGTCCCGCCGCGCTGGCAAAGGGGAACATCAACAGCAAGGTGCCAGTGAGAATCAACGTCGCAAAAGAAATTACAATCAACCGCACCGGGTTGCCCAGCAGTTTTTCCAGCCGGGATTTATGCCTGGATCTGATATTTAACAAAGGCATGGTTAAATATCCTCTACCGCAACCATATCAGCATAGATAGCATCGTAGTCCTCGCCCCCGGCCACCAAAAACAGCTGGTCGCCGGCCTGCATAATACTGCTGCCTTGGGGAACTTCGGACTGGCCGTTCTCATGAACAATAAAAACCACTTTGGTCCGGCCGGGGAAAGTATATTCCGCCAAGGTCTTTCCTACCGCCGGTGAACTGGGCGACAGCTCAATCTCCAGGATATTGATCTCCTGATCCGGAATGCTGTACACAACCCGCATACCATCCCAGGCGATATCCTGCTCGATGATGTCGGCCAGAATGAGCGCCCGGCTATAGACCAGGTCGACCTTGAGCAGCTGAAACAGCTCCATATTGGCGGGATTATTCACATGCGCGACTGTATTCCGCACATCAAAAACAGTTTTTGCGATATGGCAGCCGACCAGATTGTCCTCGTCCTTGCCTGTAACGGCGATATAGTAATCCGCTTTCAGGCAATTAGCCTCTGCCAAAACTTTGAGATCAGTGCCATCGCCGCGCAAGACTCTCACCGTCTCAAATTGGCTGGCGATCTCTGCGCCCACTTCTTCAATTAGTTCTATCAGCGTGATATCGTAGCCATTATCCTTTTTGATCAGAGTCTCAATCAGATAATGCGCCAATTTGCCTCCGCCTACAATAATAATCCTCATCTCAGCAGCTCCTAATTCAGCTCCGCCATAATAATCTGATCACCTGCTTTGAGAGTCAGCTCAGCGGAAAGCGGTAAAGTCCTGTTCTGACGACGCACGCCAAAGATGATCTGCCCGGAAGCGGACTGGACATCCGCAATCTTCGAGCCAACCAGTTCCGCAGGCAAATCGACCAGAGAATAAGTGACAGTACTATCAAACAGCCGATGCCGCATTACTGTTTCCTCATCGTCCAATGAACGCAAAAAGGCAGAAACAGTAAATTGCGTCGAAGAGATAGTTTGCATCCCCAAAGCCTGAAAAACATCTTCCTTCTGAGGATTGTACATTCTGGTCAACACTCGCGGCACAGCAAAAATCCTGGTCGCAACCCAAGTGGCCATAATATTTATATTGTCGGAATCTGCCACGCAACAGACGACATCCGCTGTCTCGATTTGCGCTCTGCGGAGAACTTCCTTATCCGTCATATCACCGAGGATTTTTACGCAGGGGATCTGCTCTGCCAGACGCAAGGATTCCGGCTTGATATCGACAAGGATGACCTGGTCATCCCGATCCAGAAGCGCGGTGGCCAGCTCCCTGCCCAGTTTCCCGGCGCCAATGATCAATACTTGCATATGAAATTGCTACTCCTTAATGAATTAGCTTCGGCCAAATTCTAGCACTTCTGTGCCAAAAGCAATAGCTCCCGCAGGAGCGTGCAGGCAACGATAGTAGACACACCGCTGCTATCGAGTTGAGGCGCAAGCTCTACCAGATCAAAGCCGACCAGGTTCACGCCCTTGAGCGACAGCAACGCTGTCAGCAGTTCCCTGAAGCCGGCACCGCCGGGCTCCGGCGTGCCGGTTCCGGGCAAGACCGAGGGATCCAGCACATCCAAATCTAAAGTTAAATAAACCGGTTTGTTTCCCAGCGGCGCTTTCAATGCCGGCAGATCTGCCAGTAAGAAAGGATGAAAATCCAGATTCGCCGCAGCGAAGGTAAATTCTTCTTTTAAACCCGATCGCACCCCGAAACTATGGATTACAGTACCGTTCTCTTCATAAATCCGCCGCAAGACAGTGGCATGTGAATACTTCGAGCCCAGATATTCATCCCTGAGATCAGCATGCGCATCAAGGTGAATGATATGCAGTTCCGGATACTTAGTCAGCAGTGCTCTCACAACGGCTAGACTAAGCAGATGTTCGCCGCCGATCATGATTGGCATTTTGTCCTGTTCGACCAGATGCCGTACATATTCCTCAATCTGCCGCAAGACGGCTTGGGGATCGCCAAAGGGGAGTTCCAAATCCCCTGCATCATGTATAGGCAAGGAAAGTTCTTGTTCCTGATAGGGGCTGTAATACTCAATGCCATAGGCTGCTTCCCGCATGGCTGAAGGTCCGAAGCGGGAGCCGGGACGGAAAGAAGCAGTGCCGTCATAAGGAGCCCCGAAGATGATCTGCTCCGCCGCCGCAAAACCCGTCCCCAGATCAAAGAAACTTGAATATTTCGGTTTATTCATCTTTCGATTCCAGCAGCTCTTTAACATAGGTCGGCAGCTGAAAGCAACCGGTATGGAGATCCGTATTGTAGTAGCGCGTATACAAGCCTCTGGCATTCCAGCGTTCGGCATCAAAATCCCGCAAGGGATCCCAGCGTTTGGAAGCAAAGCCGAAGAGCCAGTGCCCGGAGGGATAGCAAGGAATATGAGCCTGATAGACGCGAACCAGCGGGAAAGTCGCCGTCAGGCGCTGATAGATCAATCTGGCCTCTTCCGCATCAGCCGGATAATATGGGCTCTCATGCTGATTGACCAGGATGCCGTCCGCGCGCAAAGCGCGGTGGCAATTGCTATAAAACTCTTTGGTGAACAGACTTTCGCCCGGTCCAAAGGGATCGGTGGAATCAATCACGATCAGATCATATTTATCAACATTGTGGCGCACAAATTTTAAGCCGTCGGCAATAATCAGATTGAGCCGGGGATCGTCATAGGCGGAAGCGACCTGCGGCAGAAAACGCCGGCACTGATTGATAACTTCGCTGTCAATCTCCACCATATCGATATGCTCAACCTCCGGATAGCGGCAGAGCTCCCGCAGCGATCCGCCGTCGCCGCCGCCGATCAAGAGAACATTTTGCACTTGGGGATGGACTGCCATCGGGACATGGGTGATCATATCATGATAAATAAACTCATCTTTTTCCGTCAGCATGACCAGGCCGTCAAGCGTCAACACCCGACCGAAAGTCGGAGTTTCAAAGATTTCGATTGCTTGAAACTCACTTTGCATAGCAACCAGTTCGCGAGTCACTCTCATATCCAACCGAGTATTGTCGTCATGATACTCGGCAAACCACAATTCCTTAGCCATCTTCGTTCTCCTTTCCCTTACAACCTGACCACATGCAGATACTCGACTTTGGCATCCTCGGTACCGGTCAGTAAACTGCCCTTGGCTCTGGCATATTCAATATAATCGATAACATCCTTGGTAACTCTTTCGCCCGGCGCTACAATCGGGATCCCCGGCGGATAACACATGACTGACTCCGCGGCGATTCTGCCCACGGCCGCCGGCAGCGGCAGCAGATCTGTCTTGGCATAGAAGGCCTCGGCCGGCGTCATCTCGACAATCGGCCTGACATATTCATTGGCCAGCAGACCTGACGGTTCTTTGCCATAGCGATCCAAAATGTCCACCAGAGCGGCAATCAACCGCTCAATTACCGCCGCCCGATCCCCCACCGAGATGATAGCCAGGAAATTCCCCAGATCACCGAATTCGACCTGAATATCGTACTCATCCCGCAGCAGATCGTGGACTTCAATACCGGCCAGACCGATTGAGCGCGTATGAACCGACAGCTTGGTCAGATCGAACTCATAAAAGGCATCTCCGTCCGTCTTTTCATTGCTGAAAGCATCATAGCCGCCGATCTGATTGATCTCCGACCGGGCATAATTGGCCAGCTTTATGACCCGATCATAGATTTCCCGGCCTTTGAACGCCAACAATCTCCTGGTCAAATCCAGAGACACCATCAGCAGATAAGAAGCACTGGTCGTCTGGGACAGATTGACAATCTGGCGAATATAGCCGGCGTCATCCATAACGCCTTCGCCTAATAAAAGCAGAGAGCTTTGCGTCAGTGATCCTCCGGTCTTATGCAGAGAAACCGCGGCCATATCCGCCCCCGCAGCCATGGCCGAAACAGGGAGATCAGGGTTGAAATGGAAATGAGTGCCGTGCGCTTCATCGACCAGCACCCTCATACCCGCCTCATGCGCCAAGCGGGTGATCTCTTTCAGATTGGAACAGACACCGTAATAGGTCGGATGGTTGACCAGAACGGCTTTAGCATTAGGATGCTCGCGGATTGTCTTCGCGACCTCCGCCGGAGACATGCCCAAAGGAATTCCCAATTCGGTGTGCACGCCCGGATTGACATAGACCGGCGTCCCCCGGGCCAGAATCAGCGAATTGATCACACTGCGGTGGACATTGCGCGGCAGGATCAGCTCATCCCCCGGATTCAGCGAAGACATAATCATGCCTTGGATAGCGCTGCTGGTGCCATTGACCATGAAAAAGGCGTCTGCTGCCCGGAAAGCCTGAGCCGCCAGGACTTCAGCCTCTCTGATAACAGATGTGGGATGGACGAGATTGTCCACCATCTTCATAGAGTTGACATCCACTGTCAGGCAGTCCTCGCCCAGATAGGCCCGCAGATCGGGATTGCCCCTGCCCTGTTTATGGCCGGGAACATCAAATGGCACAATGCGCTTGCTGCGGTAGAGACTCACAGCCTCGTACAAAGGTGCTTTGGCCTGGGGATTGCCTGGGAACAGTGCTTCATAATCAGGGATCTCGTTGCCCTGGCCGAGCAGAGTACCGTTAAGAATCCGGCGCAATCTCTCCGGCGGTACAGGGCGGGTTTTCCCTGAGTCAGTCATAGACATTCACACCGCTGTAGATCTCGATCATCTCTTTCTGGAGCGCATCGTGAATCTGCAGCCGTCGGCGGGGAGGCAGCTCATAGGCATCGGTATTAAAGAGATAATCCTGCAGATTGATCTCCTTGACCATCAATTTGGTATGGAAAATATTCGACTGATAGACATTGACATCCATCGCATCATAGGTCCGGAGTGTTTCCGGATCAATATAGTTTTGAATCGAAGTCATAGGATGATCGAGGAAAAGTTTCTTGCCTGTAGTATCGCGCGTAAAACCCCGAACCCGGTAATCAATGGTAATAATATCCGAATCGAAGCTGGAAATCAGATAATTCAGCGCTTTGAGCGGAGACACCGTGCCGCAGGTGGAGACATCGATATCCACCCGGAAAGTAGAAATATCTTTATCCGGATGCCATTCCGGGAAAGTATGCACCGTCACATGGCTTTTATCCAGATGGGCATGGACCGTCTCGCGCTCCGGCAGACCGAGGCAAGGCGGACGATCGCATCTCGCTACCTCGCCTGCGTTGCAGCTGATATCGATCAGCTGCCTTTCCAGCGGCTGCTCGGCGATCAGCACATTGACCGAAGCACCCTGGGGTTCGTAATCTTGCTTGGAAATATTGAGGATAAAGGCACCTATCATTTCGGTGACATGAACTAAAATTGAAGTCAGACGCTCAGAATTATATTGTTCGTCAATATACGCTATATAGTCTTTCTGTTCCCGGGCCGTTTTGGCATAACAGATATCATAGATATTGAAACTCAGAGTTTTAGTCAGATTATTAAAACCATATAGTGTCAATTTATCTTTCAATTGTCCTGTCTCCTTAGGTCAAAATTTCCTCCCCCTGATCGCTCCGGAATCAGGAATTGAAATTGTACGCCAAACTGATCGGCAATACAAGAGTTTTGTCCCGTAATTGTATCACAGATCAGGGCGCGGAAATATACTTTTTCTTAACGAAGGCTGCAACTGTCAGTCCGGCTTTTCGGAATAATCATCCGCGAATTGATAGAGGCTGGCATAATTGTTCAGCAGACTGTGCCGTTCCGCTTCTGTCAGATCCAGAAAACGCTTGAAATTGCTCATACTCATACGGGCGGCCGAGAACAACAGCTCCGTATACTCTTTCTGATCAAAATCGTATTCTTGTTCCCATTGGTTTATCAGCTTGAAACCATAATAGTAGCAGTTAAAATAACCGGGCATATACTCCTGCGCCCGAACTTGTCCTCGCGCCGTATTCCAATCAAAATCCAGTTCTGAGCAGTACAACCGCACCACATCCTTGATTGGATAGCCGAAATAGCGCAACATCAAATCAGCCTTGATGCGAACCGCTGTATGATGCCTGCGGTAGGCCACAAAGAGCGGATAGAACGGATCTTCCGGAAACACAAAGGTGAACAGCTCTTCCGATCGATGCGGAACTCCCTCCAGAATCGGAGTATAGCGAGCGCCGCGCTTCAATGTCTCCGGAATCGGATCGACGATATTGCGCACAAATTGGACATGATGTCCGGGATAAGCCTCATGGACCGTATTCATTTTGATCCAGCCGTCAGTCACAGCCCGGTAATTGTAACCGTTCAGGAACATCTCTCCCTGCAATGGTCTTCTGCGCTTGCAACCGCCGCCGTAGCCGCCCCAGGGATAGGAATCCTTGAGAGACTTGGAGATATTGACAACAGAGCAACTCTCCTCCGGCAACCAGACAAAATCCTTGCAAGCGGCAGCTGTGCGCTTGATATACTCATTGCCCCGTTGCAGCATCTCCGCCGCTGATGCGGCCGGTCCCGCGTATTTAAGCAAAATAGCATTGACATCTGCCATTGACTTGGCCGCGGCAGCCTCAGGAATCCGCAGCCTACTGGCAATTGTCAGCACAGACTGCCTGGTCCTGGCGATTTCCTCCTCATGCCAGTCCAGCAACTCTGACAAGACAACGCCATGTCGTAATAAAAGATAAGCTGCATAAACCTCGGGATCGAGCTTGAGAATGCTATCTTCCGTTGTCTGTTCCGGCAGAGCAATTTGTTTCAGCCTCAGTTCCAGCTTAGCCTGCATGCTCCGATTTTGTGTGATAAAAGTCTGGAAAGCAGACTGCAGCCGGCCATAGATATTGTCCGGCAAATCAGGGAGATGAGTCTTGAGCTGATCGAGCAGGCGGGTAAAAACCTTGACATTAGTCCGGCAGGCCTCTGCAGTCTCTAGAAGATAAACCGGCTTCACGGCAGTCAGCCAGGAGTCCATCGCTTGGAACATATCCACTGTCCGGCTCAGCTTTCCGATCATCAGTTCCGCTTTCACCAGATCCGCTCTGCTATCCTTGGTCAGAAGAAACTCAAATGTCTCACTGAAATCACCGATCTGTACCGCAGGATTTTTGTATATTGCCCGCAGCTCACTGGTCTGCGCATCCAGATAGTCAGAGAAATGCGACTTAAGCAGAATAGATACGGGATCCGGCGCATCCAGACTATCAAGGCGCTCCCGAGCTGACGATATCTGTGACTCCGCCGCCAACTTATGTTCCTGATCGGGAATGAACAGATCCGCCTCAAAGTCTTCTTCGCCATTTAGCATATCCGCAATAGCGGCCAGCTGAAAGTCGAGCTGGCGATAGTCCTGAATTAGATTTTGATTCATATTATTTACTATACCCTCCTGGGCAGCCGCGTTTTTAGGGAAGACCTGGCGCATTGAACAGCACGAATCGCCGGCGAAAGCAGCGCCCCGTCCGATACACCCAATCGCCCGCAACGCACGGGAATATTGTTAAATCCTCCGTGAGCGCGACCTTGTCGCTGCCATCGGTGCGCATTCTATAAAGGCGGTCGCCGGCGTAATGCAGAAAGTCATTTGAAACAGACAGGAAACTGCACTCCTCGTCGCAAATCAGGGTGTTCATGCTGCCAGCGCGAAGATTAAAACCAAAGCGGTAATGCAGCAAACAATCCTTTTCATGATCTTCTCCTTATGGACCCGCCGGATTTCCGTCCGCTTGCTCTGTCGCCCGATTCCGGCGCAAATAAATGGTTACAGGCAGTCGGCCGGATCTGACAAAATTATAGCAAGAACCAAGCTCAGGTAGAATACATCATTTCAGTGGAAGCCATGAAGCGAGAATATGGTGATCCGAAAACTATTCTTGACTGGGTTTTTGCATCGTGCAAAAGCTCAGTTAAATGGATTGGTCATGACCATTCCCGATCACCAAACTGATGACATTGATAGCGAACCAATTCGCATATGAATCCTCTTCTAAAGTCTCAGGATCTCTGGGGGCAAAGAAAAACTGCCCAACTTGCAAGCTGGACAGTTTATGTCTTGGCGTCCCAGACAGGAATTGAACCCGTATCAGTAGCTCCGGAAACTACTGCCTTATCCATTAGGCCACTGGGACAGGGCTTGTTTATTCTATGCCAGTGTCAGGCTTTTTGCAATGAAGCGGCATCGCAAGCAGCCTGCCCCGGGTCTGGTACGCGGGGCAGAACTGCTTGCGCCGGGAAAGCAAAAGATAGAGGGTAATATTATGGACATTTATTGCTTTCGCCTCTTCCCGGCTATCCGTAAATCGCCGCGTTTATTCGGCAATGATGGCGTCAATTTCGATATCGCAGCCTTTGGGCAGGGCTGTGACTTCAAAACAGCAGCGCGCCGGCGGCTCTTTAGCGAAGAAAGCGCCGTAGGCTTCATTCATCTCGCCAAAATTGCCCAGATCAGTCAAAAAGACCGTTAATTTAATGGCCCGGCTGAGATCGCTGCCCGCCGCTACGGCTATTGCCTGCAGATTGTTCATGGCCTGTTTAGTCTTCTCGGCGATACTGCCCTTGCAGATTTCGCCGCTGACAGGGTCGATCGGGAGCTGTCCCGAAATATAGATAACTCCGTTGTGCTTAACTGCTTGGGAATAAGGCCCCACTGCCGCGGGAGCTTGTTTTGTAGCAATAATTTCGCGCATAGTTCTTCTCCTTGTTTTTTGATTTTCGATACAGATTGCCGTCAATAATATTAAAGCACAATCTTAATCATAATGGGCCCGGATATTACGGCGGGCGGAATTTTTACTGTGTTTTTTGTACAGTGAGGCCAGGCGCTTATAGATATCGCTGAAAATATCTTCGAAGATCTCCCGGTAGATTTGATGCTGCCTGCTGTCCGGCCAAAACTCATCGCGGATATGAACCATATGCTGAGCGCCTTCGGCATAATCGGAGAATACGCCCAAGCCGACGAAGGCGGCAATGGCACTGCCGATGCCGGCGACTTCATTGGTGATGGAGCGATATGTCGGCAGTCCGAACATATCGGCGGTGATCTGGCAGATTTCACTGCTGCGGGAACCGCCGCCGCCCAGATACAGGCTGTTTATCTTTGTTTTGACGCGTTTTTCCATAATGTTTTTCGCGCTGATCAGGGCAAAATTAATGCCCTCGATAATAGAGCGGTAAACATGGCTGTGCGTATGAGTGTCGGAAAAGCCGATCACCGATCCGCGGGCATAGGGCCGGGTGATATTGGGCGTAAAATACGGTTGAAAAAACAAGCCGTCACAGCCGGCCGGGATTCGTTCAAGCGTGGAATTAAGCAGTTCCTCCGTACTGATGCCCAATTCTTCCGCTTGAATAGTTTCAGCCGTAGCGAATTCCCGTATGAACCAGGACAGCAGCCAGTAACCGCGGTAGATCTGGATCTCCGGATTATAGAAGCCCGGCATCACGGCGGAATAGGACGGCACAAAACGCTCGGGCGTCCTGTAGCGGTCGGTAGTGAAGGCAATCGTGGCGGAGGTGCCGAAGCTGATGGCCGCTTTATCCGCTTCGATGCAACCCAGACCCAGTATTTCGCAGGCTTTGTCGGCGCCTGAAGCATAGAGAGGCAGCCCTTGCTTAAGGCCGGTCTGATCCGCAGCCTCTCGGGTTATGGTGCCCAGGACTGTGCCGGCGGGAACAAAATCACATAGCTTTTCTCTTTCAATATCGAAGATAAAACGAATGAGATTATGCGGACCCATCCAATCGCTCCGCCGATGATCGAAGGGAACATGCCCGGTCAGGCCAGAGACAGAATCGCGCAATTCCCCCGTCAGACGATAGATCAGATAAGTGCTGAGGAAAACATATTTGTCCGTGCGCTCCCAGATTTCAGGCTCATGCTCCCGCACCCAATTGCAGGGAGTAAACTGGAATTGCTGTTTGATCACCTCTCGCATACCCGCGATCCGGAACAATAATTTCTTGGGCAAGGGGAGATCGGGCTCGGCAGAGGCCCGGCGGCGATCCAGCCAGACAAAAGCAGGCCGCAGAGGCCGGCGGTTCCGATCCAGCAGCACGGGCGTATCGCGCATGGTGGTGATCGCAGCCCCGATGATTCCGGACCACAGCTTGGCTCCGGCCTTGACTTTAAGTTCATTAGCGGCAGCTACTATCTTGTCATAATAAAAATCAGGATCCTGCTCCGCCCAGTCTGGCTGAAGCGAAAAATACGCCGGCTCATGCTTCTGCTGAGAAAGATGCAGAATCTCCCCCCGATTGTTGATCAGTGAAGCACGGGTACTCTGAGTGCCGACATCAAAGGCAATCACTACCTGTTCATCCGTATACCCCATGATTATTCCCCGTTTCTTAAGCTGAAATCCGCAATTATCTATCTAGCATAGTACAGACTAATCTAATCGTAAAGCTATTGTAACTAGAACTTGAGATATAGCAGGTAAAATATAATATAAACTATTTTGCTCCAGTACAGGCGGTGACTCCCATGACCACAAATTTATCTGAAACCGAATCGGCACCTGGAATCAAGTCCGGGGAGATTTATCCCTTCAATCAGTTATTTTCTCCTCTGAAGATTAATGGTCTGCAGTTGAACAACCGCCTCGCGTGGGCGGCACCTTTAGAGAGCGGACAGATCCAACCTGTCCGCAGGCCGGATCCGGCCTATGCGGCATTCCTGCGCGAGCGCGCGGCGGCAGGCCTTGCTCTGGCTTTTGGCGGTTCGATCAACAATGTCAATCCGAGCGAGATAACCGATGTGGCAGAGGAATGGGGCGCGCTGGCCAGGGAATTGAATCAGCACGGCTGCCGTCTGGCCGTAGGGATTTCCCCCTTGCCGCTGAACAAGGGCTTGAGCACCAGGAGACTGAAGCACTCGCTGGAGCTAATGACCGCCGGTGCCGTAAGCCTTGCCGCGGCCGGTGTCGATGCTATCTATCTCGATGCTTCCGCCGGCACTTTCCTGAGCTGGATTCTGGCCAGGCAACAGGAAAGTCTGAGTTTCTACTATAAGACCGGAAGCATCTATCTATTGCAGATTATTTCGGAAATCAGAAAGTCACTGCCTGCTGATTTGCCTCTCTTACTGAGAGCTTCCCCGATCCATCTCGGTACGAATTTGCTCCGCAGCATGAAAAAGCTGGGTCTGTCCGGCGTTTTACTGCAGGAGGAAAATTCTTTTCAAGGCTCGCTGGCGGCTGCCAAGGAACTGCGGGAAGCACTGACTGATGAGAACAGCTCTTTTGCCGTTCTGGCGGAGATCGGAGCCGCCGAATCAGAGCCCGGTTTCTGCGAACTGGCTCTGATCGAGAATAAAGCTGATGCCGTAGTGCTGAGCCGGGCCTTATTGACAGAACCATTCTGGCCCAAATTGGCCTATATAAACAGAAGTATGATGCAGAGGCCTTGTATTCTGTGCCGCGATTTATGCGCGCCCGCCTTTTTCCCCGGCGGTCTCCCCGGTTGCAGCGTCAATCCGCGCTGCGGCAAAGAAAATAGCTATCCCATCGAGCTGAGACCGGCCTATCCCGGCCAGCGCCTGGCTGTAATAGGCTCCGGCCCGGCCGGTATGCAAGCTGCGCTCACTGCCTGGGAACGCGGCTATCATGTGTCAATCTTTGACCGGCAGGACAATCCCTTTGAGTGGGCGCTGCAAAAAGCAATCGGGGCGGAGCATGCCCCGGTTACAGATACCGCTGACACTGCAGTCGGCTCCACATCGCCTTCTGTTCCTTTGTCGGAAACAAAAATCACAACATCCGGCGACACTGATATTATTGTCGAGGGTGTAATCAAGCAATCTCCTGACAGCCAACAAAACAAAGAGGATATCGTCTCGGATACTGCCATCGATTTCAGCGAGCTGACTGTCGGTGAGGTCAAAAGAGCCGCTGAAACAGGCATAACTGATCTCGGCCCGGATAGTCCCGCCGGCGAAAGCTCCGAGCCTGATACTCCCTCCTCATCCTTGGTTGAGACCGCGGCGGATACAGAGCCGGCTGCACCCGACTCTGATACCGGCGCGCAAGCATCGGATCAAGAGACCCCGACTGCTAATCAATTCGGGAAAATACCCCCAACAATCTACGGCCAAGACCACCATGCCGATCCTGACACGGATCAACTCACAGTCAATGCCTGGCAAAGATACAGCTATTATCTGCAGGAGAGATTATATAATGCGCAAAGCCGCGGTGAGCTTCAGACCTTTTTCAGAACCGAAGTCACGCTGGCTATGCTGTCACAGAACCGCTTCGACGCTATTATCGTAGCGTCCGGCTCCGGCAATATCTATGATGTTTTCCATCTGATACAAGACGCGTATGTGTCACCGATCGTCAAAGTCGCAGGCGCTGCCGCCGGAACCAAGGGAATTGCCGAGGCAGTGCGCTCGGGCTATACCGTGGCATTGAGCATTTAGGAAAAACCGGACCGGCAAATAGAGTCGCAGTTCCGGTATAGACAGAGCCCAGGACTATAAATCGCCTTCGTCGCTGTTGCTGTTTACGCCCCCATGGATTTCCTCAAGATATGAATATGGATTGGGGCTGTTAATTGTCAGCAATGTTGCCGGCAAAGATGTGTGATTAGTCCAATTATGCCGTACGGAGGAATCTATCTGCACGCTGTCGCCGGCATAGAGAACGGTAGTCTCATCTTCCAAATAAAAGGTAATTGAACCATCAAGCACATACAGGAATTCCTGACCCTCGTGGCTGTACAGCTCGATCGGCGGATGCTCGGGCAGAGGCAGCAGTGTATATAGTCTGGGCAAAAAGGTAAAATGTTCCGGCTGTGAACTCAGAATATATTGAATTATCTGAGGAGAAACAAAAGTAGCATCCCTCTGATAGGAACGAATAACCTCAATTCCCTGTTCCCCGGGAGGCAATTTGAGCAAACTCTCCAGCGGCACTCCCAATGCTTTTGCAATTTGATTTAGTGAATCTATGGCAATATTGGTCATGCCCCGCTCAAACTGAGATAAAAAGCCACTGGACAGCCCGGTCATTTCACTAAGCTGTTTCAGGGTCAAATCCCTGGAATTACGTATTGCCTTGATTCTTTGTCCAATATTCTGCGCTAAATCCATCCTTACCTCCGAAACACCAAAAAAATAGAAAACGCTTGACCTTTTTATTTTTTGGAATATAATATAAACAGGTTCAAAAATTTACTATATTGAATTTTAGGCAGGTGCTATGTACAGATTATTTGATTTACAGAGACTCAGCATGGAAAACGGACCCGGTCTGCGGACCACTCTGTTTTTTGAGGGCTGCCCCTTACGCTGTGTCTGGTGCCATAATCCCGAGGGTCTGGAATACAGCACCAAGCTGCTCCATTTCCCGGATCGCTGCATTCGCTGCGGCTATTGCCAAGATGCCTGCCCCATAGGTGCTCTTAGTTATGATACTACAAAAGGGCCGGTTATTGACCGCAATATTTGCAACGCCACCGGCGCCTGCGCGTCAGTATGCCCTACCGACGCCTTAGTGATGAGCTCGAAAGAATACACCCTGAAAGAAATTATGGATATTATTCTTAAAGACAGAGCCTTTTATGACAGATCAAAAGGCGGCGTCACTTTCTCCGGCGGCGAGCCTCTGTCCCAGAATATGAAAAACTTGAGTTTCCTGATGGATGCGATCAAAAAGGAGCGCATCAATCTCTGCATTGATACCTCCGGTTATGTGCCCTGGGAAAATATCGAAATAACCGCTAATTATGCTGACTCTTTTCTCTATGACTTCAAACATATAGACACTGATCAGCATCGAAAATTTACTGCTGTTAACAATGAACGCATCCTCGAAAACCTGGTCAAATTATCTGATCGGGGCGCAAAGATTCATATTCGTATTCCTGTCATTCCCGGTTTTAACGGGGATATGGACACTTTAGAGCGCATGGCGGACTGGCTGGCGGAGAATGTTACTGCCAGAACTATCTCTCTCCTGCCCTATCACCGTTTCGGCAGCGACAAATACGATCGCTTAGGCCTGGGAGACAGTAAACAGCTATTTGAAGTCCCCGATAACGCTTTCATGAGCCAAGCCGCTGACTTGTTCAAGAGCAAGGGACTGGAACAAGTCTTTATCGGAGGAGCACTTTTGGTACCGGATGATATGCTTTAAGACCAAAAAAGATGTCAGAATGAATTCAAATGAATTCAGTATTTGATTAAGTTTATTATTTGAAAAAATAATTCTAATTAATATAAGGAGGATGGGCACAAAACGCCCGACACAACATGAGCAAACGTGGCATGAATGAAAGAATCCAAAAACTGCGGGAGGAATCTGTTTCGACGCAGCCTGTAATCTCGATTGAGAGAGCCTTAATCGAAACTGATGTTTACAAAAAATATCAGGGGCAGGTATCCGTTCCCGTACTGCGCGCACTTTTCTTCAAAGAACTGATGGAGAACAAAGAGCTTTATATCGGAGACGGTGAGCTGATCGTCGGCGAGAAAGGTGAGCATCCGCAAGCCGCCCCTACCTTCCCCGAGCTGTGCTGCCACTCTCTGGAAGATATGAGAGTCATGGATCAGCGGGATCTGATCTCATTTAAGGTCAAAGACGAATATTTCGATATTCAGGAAAAGACCATTCTGCCTTTCTGGGAGAATCGTTCTACCAGAACCAAAATTCTGTCCCTGATGACAGATGAATGGAAAGACGCCTACGGAGCAGGTATTTTTACCGAGTTCATGGAGCAAAGAGGACCGGGGCATACAGTCGGTTCGGACGATATTTATGCCAGAGGCTTCAATGACAGGATTGCCCAGATCAATAAGGAGCTGGACAATCTGGACTATGCCAATGATATGGACGCTCCCGATAAGGCTGAGCAGCTGAAAGCCATGAGAATCGCTTCGGAAGCCATTATTTCGCTGGGACGCCGTTACAGCGAATATGCCACCGAGCTGGCGGAGCAGGAAACCGATCCGCAGCGCAAGGCCGAGCTCCTGCAAATCGCCGAAAACTGCAGAGTTGTCCCGGCCGAAAAGCCCCGCACTTTCTGGCAGGCACTGCAGATGTACTGGTTTGTCCATCTCGGCGTCACTCTCGAAATCAATCCCTGGGATGCCTTTAGTCCGGGCCGTCTGGACCAGCATCTCTTCCCCTTCTACACCAAAGACGTGGCAGATGGCATACTCGACGATTACAAAGCCAAAGAGCTTCTGCAGTGTCTGTGGGTGAAATTCAATAACCAGCCCGCCCCGCCCAAGGTAGGCATTACACTGAAAGAAAGCAGCACTTATACCGACTTTGCCAATATCAATACCGGCGGCATCACTCCCGAAGGCCGCGATGGCGTCAATGATGTCAGCTATCTGATCCTCGACACAATGGACGAGATGCGTCTCCTGCAGCCCAGCTCCAATGTTCAGATCAGCAGAAAAACACCTGACCGTTTCCTGCACCGCGCCTGCGAGATTTCCCGCCAGGGCTGGGGCCAACCGGCATTCTATAATACCGAAGCTATCATTCAGGAATTGCTGAACGCCGGGAAGACCTTGGCTGATGCCCGCATGGGCGGTTCTTCCGGCTGTGTCGAAACCGGCTGTTTCGGACGGGAGGCTTATATCCTGACCGGTTATTTCAACCTGCCCAAAGTCTTGATGATCACTTTGCATGACGGCTTCGATCCCTATACCGGCAAACAGCTGGGTCTCCATACCGGCACAGCGGACAGCTATAAGAGCTACGAAGATCTGATGGCGGCTTTCACCAAGCAGATTAAGCATTTTGTCGATATCAAACTGGCAGGCTCCAACGTGATCGAATCAATCTTTGCCAATCATATGCCCGTGCCTTTCCTTTCAACCATCACTTATGACTGTATCAGCAAAGGCAAGGATTACAATGCCGGCGGCGCTCGCTATAATACCTGCTATCTCCAGGGTGTGGGCATCGGCTCAGTAACAGATTCACTGGCAGCCCTAAAGTATCATGTCTATGACAATAAGGAATTGACACTGTCGGAATTCCTTAAAATTCTTGACGACAACTTTGAAGGACATGAGGCTTTCCGCTCCAAGCTGCTGCTCGACACGCCCAAATACGGCAATGACGAAGAATACCCTGACAGTATCATGCAGGAAGTCTTCAAGACCTATGCCGGGATTGTCACCGGCAGACCAACCTACAAGGGCGGTCAGTACCGCGTTAATATGCTGCCGACTACCTGCCACGTCTATTTCGGCAGTGTCATTGGCGCTACCCCGGATGGCCGCCTGGCTCACAAGCCGCTGTCGGAAGGTATTTCCCCCGTCCAGGGCGCAGACCATAAGGGACCGACCGCTGTCATCAACTCCGCGGCCAAGATGGATCACTTGCGCACAGGTGGTACACTGCTGAACCAGAAGTTCACGCCATCACTGGTCAAAGGCGAAAACGGACTGCGGATGATGGGCAATGTGGTCAGAACCTACTTTGATAAGGACGGCCATCATATCCAGTTCAACGTTGTCAACAAAGCTACTCTGATCAAAGCACAAAAGGATCCCGAAGAGTACCGCGATCTGATTGTCCGCGTTGCAGGCTATAGTGATTATTTCCGCAATCTGGATCTCGAGCTGCAAAACGAAATCATCAATCGGACCGAGCACGAAAGCTTCTAAGTACTGAGCTCGAACATAATTTGAAAAAGCTGAGCGACTCTCTGACGGGAGTCGTTCGGCTTTTTTATAATAATTTTATTTTGCAACTCTCCGGACAGGAAGAAGATTGTATAATTATCTCGTCGGAAAAAATACGGCAACAGGCTGGCATATCGGGCGACTTGAAAGCGGAAACGCTATAATGGCAATAATTTTGAGAATTTTGATTATTATTTTAGATAGAGATATGTATTGAGGTAATTATGGGCAAAAAAATTGTCGTCGCACTGGGCGGTAATGCCATTTTAACTGACGACCCCACTGCGGCCGGCCAAATCAAAGCGCTCACAAACACGAGCGGGAAACTTATAAAACTGATTGAGGCCGGTTATGAGCTTATTATTACTCACGGCAACGGTCCGCAAGTAGGTAATTTGCTTTTGCAACAAGAGGCGGCCGATTCAAAGTCCAACCCCGCTATGCCTCTTGATACCGTTGTTGCGATGACACAGGGCAGTATCGGCTTTTGGCTGCAAAATACTCTGTACACGACCATGCAAAAAGCCGGTATTGATAAACCCGTTGTCACTATACTTACGCAAGTTCTCGTTTCTGAAGATGACCCGGCTTTTCAGCACCCGACAAAACCGATAGGACCCTTTATCGCCAAGGAGGAGGCTGACAGAAGGGCTGCGGCGTCCGGAGATACCTATGTCGAAGACGCAGGTCGCGGTTATCGCAAGGTAGTTCCTTCGCCGAAACCAATTTCTATTCTGGAAGCTGATACGATAAGGGCCCTGGTAAATAACGGAGTTGTCACCATTTCCGCAGGCGGGGGCGGCATCCCTGTTATCAGACACGGTGCTGCTTACAAAGGCGCAGAAGCGGTTATTGATAAGGATTTTGCCGCGGCAAAACTGGCTGAAATCGCAAAGGCGGATTACTTGCTAATCCTGACCGCTGTCGAGAATGTATATATCAATTTCAACCGGCCTGATCAGGAAAGACTGCAGGAGGTTACTGTCCGGCAGATGAAGCAGTATATTAAAGAAGGTCATTTTGCCGCAGGCAGCATGCTCCCCAAAATAGAAGCCTCCATTTCCTTTGTCGAAAACGTAAAAAACGCTAAAGCGTATATCACCTCATTAGATAATGTGGAAGCCGTTATAAGCGGCGGATCAACTACGATAATTACGAATTAGGTTTGCAAGCCGGGGCTGTTTTTTATTCCCCCTGCTTTAATTTCCCGGCTTAAGAGCGCCCGCACTCTATGATATTGGTCATTGCCCCATATGGGCGCCCTAAATAGTTTTTGCGCAACGAAGACGATCAAATATTAATTCTCAATCTTTGGTTTGGGTCGTCTCTGCCTTTTAGACTTGATCTTTTTCCGGCGGATTCCGTGCCTGGCTTTGCCTTTGTTAAATTTGAGTTTTTCCTTTTTGTCCTCAGCGGTCGTGGCTTGATCGACAGCCGCTTCAATTTTCTGCGCTTTCTGCGCTTCAGACTTCTGCTTGCCCGGATCATAAATCACATCGACCTCAGCAGCTTTCAGTTCGACTACGGCCGGTCCGTCACTGCGCTCAAATCTGACCTGCAAAGTCTCTTTGAGCAAATTGACACTCTCCACATTGCCCGTCTCGCTCTGATATCTGATTTTGCTGTTTTTGCTGGGCAGGTCCCGGGCGGCGCTGACATATGCTTCCTGCTCGTAGTTCAGGCAACAGAGCAAACGTCCGCAGGAACCGGAAATTTTGGCCGGATTCATGGAGAGACTCTGATCTTTTGCCATGCGGATGGAAACCGGTGAGAAACTCTTCAAAAAGGAAGCGCAGCAAAGTTCCCGGCCACAGACACCGAGACCTCCTATCATGCCGGCTTCATCGCGGACGCCGATCTGGCGCAACTCAATTCTGGTATGAAAGATTGCAGCCAGATCGCGAACCAGCTCCCGAAAATCAATCCTGCCGTCAGCAGTGAAATAGAATAAAAGCTTATGCCTGTCAAAGGGATAGTAGGCCGAAATCAGATTCATCTCCAATTCATGGCTTTCCACGCGCTCACAGGCAATCTGCAAAGCTTCTTTCTCGTCTTCGCAATTAGTATCAAACTGGGCTCTGTCGTCCGCCGTTGCCGGCCGCACAATCTTCAAAGGCTGCTCTTGGTAAATTTCCGACGCAATTTGATAAGGCGAAATCATAGTATAGGCAAATGCAGTTCCCTGCTCATCTTCGACAATAACGGCATCGCCCGGCTTCAGATCCAAATCGCCTGCGTCCGCCTGATAATAACGTGACCGGCCGTGCAGTTGTACATTAACTATTCTAATCATCTTTCCCGCTCTCAATTATCTCATCACCCGCTGCCAAAAATTTCAAATGAAGCAGCAGACGTGTAATTGTCAATTCAAAGTTTACATTGCGAGCTAAAGCCTCGCGACTTTCTTCTACAATAGCGCCGGCCTTGGCAAGTCTGTTCCGCAGCTCTCGCTCTGTCCGGCTCCATTCTGAATCTTCCTCTTTCCAGCGCACCAGACCTTGCTCTTTTGCTGTCTGTTCGGCACGCCGCGCCAGATTCCGCTTTTTATCTTCGAGCGCTGTCTTTAGCTGTGACAGCAGATCGCTATTGATAATTTCCGTTTCGGTGCGCCAGAGTATACAGAGCTCATCCCTGATCAGACTTTGCAAAACTGAAAAAATGGTATCTATCCGCTCCTTGCGCTCCAGAAAAAAAGCACTTATGTCAGTAAACAGATCCAGTTCACCGGCCTGATCCAATGACAGATAGATGGCAGCGGTCTCCGATCGCAAGCGGCGGAACCAATCGCCGCTTGCTAATTCCAGAGCCAGGCCGGGCAGACCGGAAGCAAATTTAGCGAAGAATCTGATATCCTCGTCAGTCAAAGGACCACTTTCGTCAGATTTCCGATCTATCAGTTCTTCTCTGATAATCTGCCGGATTTCTTCTTCTGTGCGGGGATCAACTTTCAGATTGATCACGCGCGATATTACTGTCGGCAGCAATCGGGACGGATCACTGCTGGTTAAGATCAGGCGAACATGCGGCAGTGGTTCCTCAAGGGTTTTCAGCAGTACATTCTGTCCTTGTTCATTCAATTCATCAGCATCAATGAGAATAACTCTGCGCTTGCCCAGGCGCGGATAGCGGACTAAGTCTGACAGTTCCGAGCGGACACTTTCGGTCGGAATTATTTTTTTGCCGCTTTCCGCTTCCAGAATGCTGAAATCCAGATGATTGCCTTGGTCGAAATGATGGCATGAAGCGCAGTTCTCGCAGGCTCCCGCTGCCGTGGGAGCATGACAAAGCAAAGCTTGTGCAATGAGATTCGCAATTTTCTTCTTGCCGCTGCCAGAGGGACCCGTCAGGAGGATACAGGAATTGTCCTCTGTCAAAATAAGACCGGCTAAACGACTCTTGAGTGCAGATAAGCCTGTGATTCGGGAAAAGCCTCTATTGCGCTCAGATTTTTTCGAAGTGCTCGACATTAACTACGAAAACCGTAGCTCCGCCAATCTGAACTTCTACAGGCAAGGGCATGAAAGTTCCGCCCAATACGCTTGGCGTAACACTCGAGTTGACCACAGCCTTGCGACTCTTGGCATATTTGCGGATAATGCCCAGCAAAACATCCAGCAGATCATCTTCGACAACAGCCATCAGAGTAGTATTGCCGGATCTGAGGAAGCCGCCTGTAGAGTTTAGTTTTGTAACGCGCTGGCCGGCGCGGTTGATCTCTGATATAAGGCGCGGGCTGTCCTCGTCATTGATAATGGCAAAGATCAATTTCATAGAATTTCCCTCCTAACGCATTGTATGATCTGTTCGTAAGTATCATTCTTATCCGGCATCGATACCACACGGAAAACGCGCTCCGGCTCAGATGCCTGAATTTCCTGATATCCGGCTCTGACTTTGCCCCGGAAAGCCATCGGCTCCAGATCCAGACGATCGGACAGATTGTCTTTGGTTCTTTTGCCCAGTCTTTCCGCCAGTACTCCCAGATCGATATCTATCCAAATTGTAAGATCAGGTTTCGTCTCTCCGACAGCCGCTTCATTGACACGGTGTACAAAATCGACATCAAGCCCTCTGCCGTATCCCTGATAAGCGACAGAGGAATCAATGAAGCGATCGCAGATTACATAGACCCCGCGCTCAAGCGCCGGTCTGATAACTTCTCTGACCAGTTGCGACCTGGCGGCAGCAAAGAGAAATAGCTCGCTGATCCCGGTCATAGCCTGATACTCGCGTTTGAGCAGGATTTGTCGAATCTGCTCGCCGATAGAAGTACCGCCCGGCTCTCTCAGTAACAGTGTTTCATGACCTGCGGCTGTCAGATCTGCGGCTAACCTCTCAGCATGAGTGGTTTTGCCTGTTCCATCCACACCCTCAAATGTGATGAGAAAGCCTCTTGTTTTCATTTGTCAATCTCCACCCTCGGCTATTACCTTATTTTAACACGACAACGCTGTCGCTGTCAGGATCATGCACACCATAAACCGTAATGCCGGCAGCCAGAAAGCGTTTTATGGCTGCGATGCGATCCGCCGTGATAATCTCTCCCGGCCAGACCAGTGCGATGCCCGGCGGGTAGGGCACGAGCGCTTCGGCGGCAATTCGCCCCCCGGCCTCAGCCAAGGGGATCGCAGTTTTCTTTAAATCTCCGAACAAAACTTCGCCTACGGGTACAGCGGAGGGGGGAGCCTGATCAAATAAAGCGTCCTCCGCCGGGGCCGCATAGCCGATCTGAGCCCGTACCGCGCCGGGAGCCGCACTGCCTATTGTCCGCAGGACGGATGCCAGCGCCTTCGTCTCAGCTTGATTAGTATCAAGCGCCGGAATGAGGATTATGCGGGTCAAGTCAACCAGCTCGGGATCAACCCGCCCGGCGTCGAAAATAGCATTTACTTCCGGGCGGCTCAGGCCGGTCCGGCTGTAATCATAGGTCAGACGCAACGGATCCGAGCCCGGAAGTTGAATGCGTTTGATGGCCGGGGGCAGATCGCGATCGAGATCGGCGATCAGAGCCAAAAGATCTTCGACAGCCTGGCGGCCGTCGCGCTCCAGCCACCAGCGGGCATAATCCAAGGTGGCGGCGATGACAAAGGAGGGGCTGGAGGTTTGAAAAACCTTGAGCATCCGTCCTAATTTGTCGGCCTCGACTTTACCCGCAGCCAGGGCTTTTTGACCAATATGCAAATAGCTGGCCGGTGTCAGCGCCGGCAGAGTCTTGTGAGCACTCATGGCAACCAGGTCCGCCCCCTGCGCCAGAGCCGAAGGCGGCAGCAGATCCGGCGCCGCCGCGAAATGGGAGCCATGGGCTTCGTCTACTATAATGATTGTTCCGTACCGATCCGCCAGTTGCGCGAGTTCCGTCAAACAGACCGTTCTGCCGTCATAACCCGGCGAAGTGACAAATAAAGCCCGGGCTTGCGGATTGGACTTCAGCGTGCGCAGCAAAGCCTGTTCGATCTGCTCGCCCTCAAGTATCTCAGCCCAGATCGGGGTCAAATTCAGCAGGGCAGTGCCATGGAGCAGGGTCTGATGAACCCGGCGCGGCAGGATCAGCTCACTGCCGCACGGGCAAGCCGTAGCCAGGGCGGTCAGCAATGAGGTGGTAGTACCAGTAGTCACAAAGCGAGTATGCCCGGCGCCGAAAAATGAGGCGGCCAGATCCATCGCCTGTTGCACCTTGCCTGTCGGGTTCTGGATATCCCCGGTCTGCGCCAGCTCTGTCGTATCCAATGACCACAGATTATCTCTCAGCCAGCGCGGGAATGATTGCCCATGGCGGTTGCCGGGCATATGGAAAGAAAAACGCTCCCGTGCCGCGGCAAAGAGCGTTTCCACTAAGGGCATCTGTGAAATATCATTCATCATTAGCTTCAAATATATCAGAAATCAAGACTGATATTGGCAATGGACCTGATCTCCAAAGAAATCTCTTTCTCCAAAGCTCTGATCTCTTTTTCAACATCCGCCAAAGTCTCCGGGGCTTTAACCGCATTCGCCGGAACTTTGCTGCGTTGACGCACCTGCCGCACCTGTCTGCTCGATCTTTTCTGGGATACTATATTCGTACCCTTCTTGCTTTGCTGATAAGCAGCGGCTGCTTTGGGCTGTTGCTCCTTGCCGGGCGCGCTCTCGGCCGGTTTTTCTCTGTTCTCGCGCGGCGGATCTTGTCTCTGAGTTTGTTTCTGTCTCGAGGCTTGGCTGCGCCGTTTTCTATTGCCGGAGCCGAAGTCGGAGCCGGGTCCGGATTGGGTCTTTTTCCCTTCCGTGGGAGACAGAGATCCATCAGTGATTTTTGGCCTGTTATCCGGCCGGCGGTTGCGGTTGCCGCTGCCCTGACGCGATGTCCTGCTCTTTGGGCCTGAAACTCCGGCAGGCTTTCTATCGCGGTTTTGAGTATTTCTGTCGCGCGGCGGATATTGACCGGGGCGATTACTTTTGCGCTTTTCCGGCTGAGATTGATCTGAATGAGCTGCTTCTGACATATAGCCTCCTATCCGCCCTTACTATAACGGATACCAACGGGATTTTACAAGTTTGACCGCCTCTGTCT
>MTKW01000812.1_pt1 | contig 48475 bp, 34 predicted proteins | sample 1042761 | NCBI WGS metagenome assembly MTKW01 (sample SAMN06205366, study PRJNA360243) | anaerobic digester metagenome | biome: Wastewater treatment plant; feature: Anaerobic digester sludge; material: sludge; isolation source: anaerobic digester fed with sludge from wastewater treatment plant ... | reverse complement strand
ACTTCATCATCTGATAAGGGACGAACGAATCGCAATCTATATAACCCCCTGTCATCAAATAGACGTTTAACAGGGATTATACATCGAAAACAATGATCTGTCGATTATTTTCGGACACTTACTTAGGAATCAAGAAGCAAGCCGCGGCCTAAGTCAAGAATGATTAGACTTACTGAAAGGCTAACACCGAAGGGGCTAGACAAAGAATTGCTGAAGGAAAAGCGATAAAGCTGCTACTTACTTGCTTGTTTTTTGCAAGCTCTTTTTCCTTTCTCCACTTTTATCTTGCAACAAATATACATGCACCCATGCACGCCAAACAATCGGCCCTTTTGATGAATCGATTAGGATTAGGGAATCTGTAGGAAGAACTACAAATTGGCATGATTGGGGACTCCGGACTAAATATGGCAAGATACTTGGGATTTTGCCCGATGGTGAAGCTAATGGGCTTAAGGGGAAACGATTTCCAGTTACCTTCCAGTGATTGGAAGAACCTAGCCCTGTCTCAATTCCCGCCATGAAACGTATTCCTTTTTATGGCAGAAACTCTTCATGAAAGCAATAGATCACAACATGCTAACGTAAAGCAAGGGGCTAATGGGGACAATCAAGCAAGATTGATTGCGGGCATTTCATCCCAAGTCCTACCATCAAGAATTCGACCGGCAGCCTTCTTGTGTACACCTCCCCATTGCTTGAAGAAGAACGGAGTATCATATTCGGCGGCCACATCGCGAATTTCCTCAACCCAAAGGGGATCCATCGGCCGTGCGCCTGGCCCTGATTCGCCGCCGACAATCACCCAATCAATACCGAACAGCGACAGTTTGCTCAAGGGGCCAAGAAGCGGTTCTAACGACAGGAACCTTACCTTCGCCGGCACATCACGAAGGTGGTCAACCCTGTAGAGATACTCAGAAGACTCTACAGTAACGCCTGCCCATACATTGCTCGGCCACGTGAGCGACCCCGCCATGTCCCGTAACCTACCGGATCGCTTAGTAAGGACTTGATATGTGTGTTGCGGAGTGGCTAACATTGTGTCAAAGATCGCATGGATAAACTCATCTGGCACATGTTCATGAAATAAATCGCTCATGGAATTAACAAAGACAAGCCTTGGCGCTATCCAGCGCTTAGGAACCTCAATCAAGTCAGGATGCAGCGTTAAGGCAAATCCATTCTTATACCGCGGGTTTCCACACGCCTTTAGGCGTCTGGCAAAACGCTCAGCGTAACAGTGAGCGCAACCGGCACTCATTTTTGTGCAACCTGTCACCGGGTTCCAAGTTACTTCCGTCCACTCAATCTCAGATTTCCCAGCCATAGTTATCACCTCAGAGACTACTCAAAGCTTATTATTGCGTCATCAGGCATTGAACCTTTCCTGCGCTGCCTTCCTCCCGGTAGCCAGACTTCAATGCTACCATTACTATCTAGGATTCGTAGAGCGCCCTTGTAATGCGTCATGATGAAATGTGTCCCAGGACTATGTTCAGCAAAGACCTGCTCCACAGAGACGATTCTCCCCGTATAGCAATGTGCTAGTTGCTTGGCTAGATCCTCTATGCGATCTCCACAATCAAATAACCTTAGCTGATAATGGTTGCGTTCAGAGAATTCAAGGGGGGTAGCGTATCCATCCGCACGGTATGAACTAGCCTCACTCATGATTTCTTTCATGATCTTATAGCCTTTCAGATTCGTCGTTCCAAAAAATAGGTAGTAATGCGGTTCGCGTCCCTTAGACATAGCAATGAACCTAAACCACAGCGCAAACTCAGCGCCAACGTCCCCGAGAGCATCTGCAAACTCACTTACCACCAGCATCTCTCTTTTCTCAGATGACAATTCTCGTACAGTTGATTCCAGGCGCAAGAATCTTTCTTTTCCAAACAAGTCTATCATATGCTGCCGGATGGCAGCTTCAGGATGAGATAACGCCATATTCACCCGATTATGGTTAAAGAAAAGAAGGCACTCAGTTCCCCATTGCCGTAACGCTTTCCCTATGAGGTTGAGAGACAACCCTTTGTACCCCCATGGATCAGCAAAAACAAGACACGGCACTGAGCGAAGACGTGAAAGTTCAGATGCGATATCAGGTCCAACCACACAGTTAAGGATCCTTGGAGGGTAACGGAGAGTATCAATCCCCTCAAGGGTCTTGATATTGGCCCTCAATCTATCTATGGTCGAGCTATCCTTGTCATTAAAAATAAATATCATTCTTTCTGACAAATCTTGATCTGATATTGCGTGCCTTAGAACCAACATCGGTGTGGATTCTGTACCGTCTTGGTAGACTCCGGGACCTGAATAGAGATCTACGTATCCTATTCTGTATGTAGCATACTTCTTCATAATTGTGGACCACGCCTTGAAGTACTTGTACACTATTTGGGTCTTGACTGCCGAATGCACCGCCATATCATCGAAGAACGTGTCAGACAACTTGATGTCACCGCCCTTATGAAGTAGGGTCTACACCGCCTTATTGAGTGTGTCGATCCGAAAGGGCGGTAACATAGATAACATTTGGACAAACATAGCTAGGAGCAATATTACTCTGGTGATGGAATTCCAAGTATCGTTATGAGGCATATGAAGTCTATTGAGGCCTAAACCCATTTTCTAAGCTTATTAGACACTTTTCGATTGAATCCTGCTTCAAAAGACAAGACAGTAGTTCCTTGAGAGCGCAACTCTCCATCAAGGGCCAAACATGGCGCTCACGCGCCGCATTTCGAAGAACATCTCAGGAATCTGACATCCGCCTGAAAGCGCCATACTCAAATATCGTATGCCAGCACATGGATAGGCTTGTAGTAGTCTTCTGATATCAGTTCGCGGCTGACTGTGCCGTCAGTATCAATACTCCGCCAAACCGCGACCCGGACTCCGTTTTTCCCGCCGGAAACCTTCACATTATCAGAATTCGCGCCCATGAGCCGGGGCCTCTCCACATCCAGGACCTCGCTTACCACCTCTACGTTTCGCTGCGTCAGAAGCCCTGCCTTTACTTCAATAGTAAGCCTCGCACCCTCTGTGCGTGCCCCTATAGTCACAGGCACGTCCAGTTGGTTTTTGAACCTCAAGTCAAGCCCGCCTTCCTCGCTGACTGTAGCGTCAAAGCCGGGAGGCACATAATCCACAGGCTGTGAGTGAGGGTGACGTTCAATAATCTCCAGCCCAGCCCTGAGAACCGCGTTGTATAACGTAGTCGATACCTGGCAGATTCCTCCCGCCACTCCGGGCACACTTTTGCCCCCCGAAATTACCCGCGCCTCTTTGTACCCCTCCGACTTGAGCCTCGGCCCTAACACCTTGTCAAAGGAGAACACTTCCCCGGGCTGAAGCACGAACCCGTCAATCGCAGACGCAGCAAGGGCAATATTATGATTCCTGTTTAGCTCAGGATCTTTGACAGTGGTGGAGAATCCGGCTAAGGTAGGCAGCTCACACACTATTCTATCGCTTTCCGAGGCGCCGTAAACGTCAGGCGCATACATTCCCCATGCCTTTGTCGGCATCACCCTGTATTCCCCGGGCCGTTCAGCCCTGATGGAATACACTATCTCATTTTCGCCTTCCTTCAGGTAGGCGCTGAAAACTGCCACTTTCTCATCGCGGACTTCTTTCCGCCCATACCAAAAATCCCAACTGTAAATGTCGAGCGGCGTATCGATTACTTCAAACCCTGACGGAAGCGGGTCTTCAATCATGATATATGTGCGAGGTGTATCCGTTCGAACGGTAATCCTGACCGTTATCTCATCCCCCTGGCGCACAGGGCCGGTAATCGGCTCATATGTGTCGCTTCCCTGGGCTTTACGGTAGTAATTGCGACTTACCTTAAGGCCGTTATCCAAAGGAGCCAGGGATTCAGAAGGAGTGTAGTACTTACATGCAACAGAGTAATAGAGCCTTCCCTTGCCTGTCTTCTTAATGACAAGCTCATTCTTGCCTGGAACAAGCTGTCCCGGATCTATCTGTATCGCAGTCTCCTTATCCCACACGCTTTTCCCGGTGAACCTGGTCCTTTGCACCTGTCTTCCATTAAGGGTGACAGCAGCCGTAAGGTTCGGCGAGATCTCATCGCGGAGCTTCATGTAGTCAGTCAGTGCCATTATTGCGATGGCTGTATCTTTTGTCGAATTCCAGGCATTCCCCAGGCGCGCTTCAGACAGCCATCTCACGACTCGCGTGGCGGAAGGATTGTCAGGCTCCACGGCTAACATGGCAAGGAGCGCATAGGCGGTAGTCTCTACGCGGTTATCAGCCCAGTACCACTCATCTTGCGAAGCCTCCCAATAAGCCCTGGTATCATCACCGCACGCAAGATCCAAGAGCTCATCAAAGACTGCCCTGGCATCATCAGGCCTCCCCACATTCTTCAGGGTCAGAGTAAGAAGGGCCAAAGAGTAGTTGGAGAGCTCATTGCGTCTCGTTATCATCTCGTCAAGACGGGGCAGGACTTTCTCGCCGGCCTCAGACATAACGAACAAGTTGTAGACGAGATCATCAACATTTCGAGGCTTGTTAAGGAACCCGCCAAGCGCTTTCTTCCCGCGCATAAGCACGCCGTCATCCACCTGGAAACCGGCATTCTTGGCGAGATTAAGGCCGTATACTGCGTATGCAGTCATTCTTGCGTTCGGCTTGTCATACTCCCACCAGCCCCAACCACCTTCCCAGTGCTGATACCGGTATATTCTGGCAAGGCCCGCTTCCACCATTTTCGGAAGGTCCTTCAGAGCTTCCGGCATCTCGATACCAAGCTCATGAAGAGTCTTGGAAACGATAATGTTAGGAAGGAACGAGTTCATTGTCTGCTCTACACATCCGTATGGATAGGACGTAAGGTATTCAAGTGCCCCTAAGGCAGTGGCAGCCACAGACGGAGCAAGCCGCACTTCCACGCTGACGGTGTTATCCAGCACATCCTCTGGAACGTCGAATACTATTCGCGCCTCTCCGTCCTGACCTGGGTCGCCTCCTACCTCACCGCCTTGAAATACTTGAGCCTGCCTACCAAAGGGCAGCACAGGCACGCCAATCTCCAGAGCATCCCTTACCCTTCCGGCGCTTGCCGATGCAGTGAACTTGGCAACACCCACCTTATCGCATGTGACCTTCCAGTTAAGAGTGGCCTGTGCGCCGGGAGCCAGAGTCACACTACGCTCATTCCTGTCGTCCAATGCAACCCCGTCGGCTTTGAGATTAACCTTAGCGTCTATCTGCCTGTCAGTGTAGTTGTGAACTATGGTGGATACATAGGTCGTATCACCCAGCGTAAAGAATCTCGGCACACCCATCCTGACAATGAGATCCTTCGTGGTTATCACGTCGCAAGTGGCAGATCCTACTTGCGTCGTCAGAGTATGCCCTCTTACAGTCGCTCTCCATGTAGTTAAGGAATCAGGCATGGTGAATGTCACTTTCGCCGTGCCTCTTCTATCAGTTAAAACTGTAGGCGCCCAGAAAGCTGTATCCGGAAATTCCTTGCGGACATCTGAGTCTCCTGCCTCCTTGTCCGCTCCTCCATAGTACCACCGTGGAAAAGAGTAGTTCGTCACAGTCTGGTTCCAGATTGACCCGTAAAAAGCTTTCCGAATATCAGGCGCAAGCTCTCTCTGGATAGCATATATCGACGCATCAACCACTCCTAAGGAGACTTCAGCCTGAACAGGGCTGCCTGTGTGGTCACACGTCTTGATAGTATAGGAAACCCGCTCGCCCGGGCTGTAACTCTCCTTGTCCGGAATAATGGATATGTCCAGGAAGTTGTCTTTCACTGAAACATACATGACCTTCTCCTGAGAATACAGGCGCTTCCCGCGCACAAGCGTGACTGTGAAAAACGCGTTAGGACTGAACTCTTGTGTTATCGGGATCTCGAACAAGCGTGTATGTCCTGTAAGCTCAGCCACGTCATAGGAGATTAAGTCCCGCCCTTCTACGGCGACAATTGCCCAAACATGGTCGAAAGCCGTATTCACAAGGACTTTCGCGACATCACCTATTTCGTAGACATCCTTGTCAGTTATGATTTCGATTTCCGTGCCGCCATAGCTGGGCCATCGGCCCGCATCACTGGCTACCCAAACGTACGCTTCCTCAACTATGCGATTCCCCCTGGCATCAGTCCCTGACACTTCCACCACATAGGACCCTTCTTCTCTCGGAGTAAACTCGAACTCCGCCTTGCCGTCTGTATCTGTAGACAGCGTCCCTGACTGCTCCTTCCATCTGGTGGATTTCTTCTCTTCCCACTTAACCCTCATGGTCTGCCACGTAAGATCCGCGGCGAAGGGCTCACGGTCCAAAGTCTCCGCCTTCACGAGGATCTTTGCCGGCTCTTCAGGGGATACCACGTATTCGGCAGGCTGGACCGTTATGTCGAAAAGGCCTCGAGACAAAATCACTGACGACCTCCCCGTAACCTCCCTTAAACTCTCATCGGTTACAGCGGCTTCTATGAACAGCCTCTGAGACCTTTGGATCTTCTCGGTTCTCACAGTGAACTGCATGGTTCCGGTGTCTGAAGTTGCGCCTTCCCCTGAATCCACAAGCTCCCCATAGTATCCGTAGTCTTCATCCATAATCGAGAAATAACCCAGATCTTCCGTTGAATAATAGGGGCGGTAATACGGTTGGGCATAGACTGCGTACTTTACTTTTGCATTGGCAACAGGCTTGCCGAAATAGTAATTAGCTGTGATTTGGGCAGATATTTCATCCCCTGCCACATACACTTCCTTGTCAGCGGTGACTTTGACTTCATACTCCGGCTTCCTGTATTCAGCCACCTTGAACCAACCGTAATGCGTGCTTCCGCGGACATTGACAAGAATCCTGTAAGACCCCAGGGAAGGTTCATCCCCTAAAATGAGCTCTCCAGTGAACGAGCCATACTTGTTAGTCTTCGTGTCTGTCTTATATATGCATGCATCCTTTGAGTCTCTGACCTCAATTGTGACTTCTTCTTCATCCAGAACCTTAAAAACCCCACCGGCATCTTCACGAAGAATGCCTTTTAGCGATACCTTTTGACTCGGCCTGTATATTGGCCTGTCAGTGTAGATATACACTTTATAGCGGGCGTCTTCCCAGTATCTCCAAGAACTCACCTGTGCGAAACTTGCGCCTTTACCGTCTTCTCTCGTGCCTAGTACGGAGAGTCCTCCCCTTGGGACACCGGCTGCCTCAAGCACGAACACTCCGTTATGATCTGTAGTTCCCTCTGCGATAACCTTTCTGTTTTCGTCGTATACGATAATGCCTGCGCCTTCCGATGGAGCGTCTTCGCTGAAAGTGTGGGCGTACACCAAAAGTTCCTCCCGGCCTTGTTTCGTCACAAGCCCAAGGTCTGTTACAAGAAACCACTCTCTGGATTCCCGCCCTTCGCTGTCTCGGGCTTTGATTAAGTACCCCCCCTTACCCTCGGATGAGATCCTCACGTTCATAGAGAATTCTCCTCCGGCCTTCTTTGGACGGGGGTATTCTGAGAACCTCCGGATCAATGTCGCATCTTGCGGGATTACTTCTGCACATGAGGATAGTGAGCCATACTTCTTGTAATGCACTGCCGGGTCGAACTTCCATATTGTAAAGTCAATCCTGGTTGAACCCATTCCTCTTAAGCGAACCAGAGGCGTCTCAGAAGTCGAAAGGACCCGGTCGTCTGAATACATGTATAAGTAACCTTCCGCTGCCTTACTGTCCACCGGGAATGAGCGCATAACAGGGATCAGTCCGATAAACAGGGCGATGATTGCACCGGTTACAAGTATCTTTCGATGAGACTGCGTTTTCATGGTTATTTTACCCCCTTACGGGTAAGGTTTTTCCAAACCTTTCCGTTTCAAAGACATACAATTCAAAGGGAACCCCGGGCTTTATGCCTGCCTCCCGCATAGCCCACTTCCTTTGATATGCACAAGTCCTGGCCTCGCCCGGCAATATTACTCCCGAGCGTTCGCCTGTCTTTACCAATATCCCTTCAAGACGCGGGTTGACCTCTGCATCAGGACTCTCTCTCCTGACCCGTCCTACAACAGATACGCAGAAATCAAGGTTGGGCAAGTCCTTTGCGCTAATCGGAGGATGGCGCACATCCATAGTAGCAGCCATCTCCGCTGCACCGGCAATCTCTGCCCATAAATTGGGCTCGGCAGGGTGAATCCTTCCCATACATCCTCTGACCTTGTCGTCAATTATTATGGTAACGAATACGCCTGCTTGAATGTTCCGGAGGGGGCTTGACACAGACACAGCGGAGTCTATCGGCTCAGGCCCCGGCCTCTCGTTCCTGACCACGCGAGCCACAGAAGCCTGGGCGATGTCTAGGATTTCCCTTTCCAAAGCAGGTGCACGTAAAGACCTGAGCCTGTCCAGTGCATCACTTCCTTGGAGGCTTGGGCATGTTTGATCCTGAAACCCTGATTCCGCTGATAAAACCTTAAGGCCTGCCTGGCTTTGACCTGGAATGCGAAAAGGATTGCCTGTAGCTCTTATGATAGAAAAGCCTGCAATGAGGAGCATAATGCACACGCAGCCGGTAATCGGGTTTCTGAGACTGCGCTTTATGCGGCCCACCGGAGTCACAAAATTCAAAGCCCCTTTTCTAAAGAAACATAGGTGCCTGTGACTTGAGTTCTATTTCGTGATATCTGATTCCTTCATAATCCACAAATGTAAACCTCTAAAATGTTGGATCAATCCTCCTAAGTATGGCAACATTGGTCCTCGCCTCTTTGACGAAGGTATCAGGGCAAAGCCGCCGGCTTACGCCAAACCGGCGGCAAGCGCTGTGGCAACCTACGGAAACCTACCGAGTCACATACGGCAGTAACGTCCACCATGCCTTGGAATAACATGTTGTGAGGAAGTCTCATTAAGGGGGAGTCATTATGGTCACATATATAGTCCAACCCGGTGATACCCTTACATTGATCGCCCAACGGTTCGGTTCTACAGTGGCGTCAATAGTCTCTGCCAATAACATCTCTGACCCGAACCTCATTTTTGTGGGACAGGTGCTGCAGATACCGGTAGCAGGTGCGCCGCCTGCGCCTCCCGCGCCTACTCCGCCTGCACCCCCCACGCCGGCCCCGACACCACCTTCAATTACGGTGCCGGCAGGCTTTAGACTTTACATTGTGCAGCCTGCAGATACTCTGGCAGCGCTTGCAAGCCGCTTCGGGACGACGGTTCAGGTTCTGGTGACAGTAAACCGCGTCCCTGATGTAAATTTCATATCTGTAGGACAGGTCTTGTTTGTTCCTTTGAGGCCGACCATAGTCATACCTGTACCGCCTCCTACGCCACCTACCCCGCCGGTACCGCCCGGCCCTCCTGTGCCCCCAGGCCCTCCGGTGCCTCCCGGGCCGCCGCCTGTCCCAGTCACAGGAGTGAATCAGGTATCTCTGATCCAAGACGGGCTAAGGCATACTTTCATGGTGAATAGGACAGTATTCTCACGGGGTGAGCCTGTACGCTTAAGCCTCAGCAAGACCAATGTTACCGGAACCCCTGTGACAATCACTTATAGATCAAGCCAGAGATATGATTTTATAGTTACGCGGGCAGGCAGAGAGATTTGGCGTTGGTCCGAAGGACGATTCTTCACGTTTGCTTTGGAAAGAATCACGGTAGGCCCGGGACAGCGGCTGCTTCACGTGCAGGTTTGGAATCAGACGACAAATCAAGGAGTCCCTGTGGGTCCAGGAGTCTACACTGTCACAGCAGTGAACACAGGGACCGGAGTACGGCTTAGCCTCCAGATTGAAATCAGATAGACAAAGAACTCAAAGCGCCGAGTTGCCCTCGACTTACTACCTAATTACGGTATATAATCACAACTGACAGATACCCGGATCTCGGGTTAGACAGAGGAGGCGTGCATTTTGCGCGAGCGAGTGGAGAAAGCCCTTGACAAGGTTAGAGTTGCGCTGCAAGCGCATGGTGGTGACGTAGAACTTGTAGGCTTTGACGGCAACGTAGTGAAGGTGAAACTTACCGGCGCCTGCGTCGGGTGTCCTTTTTCAAGAATGACTCTGAAAAATGGTGTAGAAAGAGCGCTCAAAGAGGAAATTCCTGAAATAGAGCGGGTGGAGGCTGAATAAAGTCCAAAACATGGTTTTACCTTGTATGATGAAGTGCAGCCGCCCAGAATCTGGGCGGCATGCAACTCTACCCCTGCAATCAGCCGCAATGTGAAAGCCTGGTCCCGGCCTGCATAACGTCACCATAGGTCAGCCTGGCACCAAGTAGCGCATCTCTTATGGCAGCAGTATCTTCATTACGTGCCATCAGGCTCCTTAAGACACCTGACGCTTGTGCGGAAGGGCCCGAAATGACCGCTCCTACCAGCCGTCCGCCTGTGAATATCAGGCGCCGGTATTCTTCCCTGCTTTCATCTCTGAAGAATGACACCTCGTCCCCTTTGTCAGGACGGGTCTTTCCCAGGGTTATTAAACACTTATCACCGAATGTAATTGAGTTTAGCCCTACGTCACCTGCATAGGAGACTCTGCGCCCTGCCATATTGTATCCTGCAATTCGCCCTTGCCAGACAGCGCTTGACCAAAGCGCGTTTACCCAAGGTTTTCCCCGGGCTATGTCATAGCATTCTGCGACATCCCCGGCTGCGTAAACATGGGGCGCACCCGTCTCCATCCGGTCGTTTACAATGATCCCCGTCCCTGTCTTAACCTCCGTGCCTTCTATACACGACAGATTAGGGCTTACACCTTTCCCCACGACCACCATGTCACAGCCTATGACATCACCTGTGGAAAGACGGACCTTGTCAACTTGCCCGTCTCCCTCAATGGTCTCAACGTCACAATTCAGCCTGATATCCAAGCCGGGCGCTTGGAACATGGCACGAGTCATCTGTGAATCCAGAGGAGAAGTGATTTGAGACAACAGCCGTCCCGAAGACACCACAAGCAAGACCTGGATATTGAGGGCAAGTAAGGCCTCAACCGTTTTGATACTGACCAGGCCTCCTCCTATCACCACTGCCCGCTTAGACGTGGAAGTCGCCTTCCGGAGCTTCTTCCCGTCCTCAATAGTCCTCAAGTAGTGCACGCCGGGAAGATCAACACCCGGGATATCCGGAACCTGGGGACTGCCGCCCATAGCAAGCAACAGCGAATCATATCGAAGCCTCCACCCGTCTCGGAGCTCAACTTCTCTTTGGACCGTGTCGACGCGTGTAGCTCCTGCGCCAAACAAGCACCGGACTCCATTCTTTTCGTAGAAATCTTCGTCTACGAGGAAGATATCGTCAAACCGGATTCTCGCGCCTATCCAGTACGTCAAGAGGATTTTCGAATAATACCTCTCAACCTCAGGAGATACGATTACTACCCCGCCATCGGGGTCTATCTCTCTTATGGCAAGGAGGGCGCTTATTCCCGCAGGGCCGTTCCCTAGAATTACGTACTTGCTAAAGTCAGAGTCTGCCGCGCTTTCTTTGAACGCCTTATCAACCAAGGGCAATTCCCCCCTCCGAAGCCTGTAGCTTACACTAAACACATCTACCCGCCGGCGACAGCCGAGAGAAAACTGACAGTGTCGTCGTTATCGAGTCTGGTTGCAGCCCCGGATATGAACTCAATATTCCTTCCGTTCACAAGGATATTGATATCCTTACGAAGTTCCCCGGATTCAGTAAGCAACTCCTTCTTCAGCGGCAGGCCGAAGCGGGATACCAGCACACGGACAAGAGCCTCTATGTCAGGGGCTAAATCAGCGGATATCTCCGCCTCATCAACGCCTGTCGCTGTTTTCATGAAGAAGAAGAATCTGACGCGCACGTTATGCCTCCTCGCACAGGCACCTGCACATACACTTGCCGAGGCCAAGTCTTTCCAAGGTCTCAGGAGTCGGTTCTCCCTTATCTGACCAGCCTCGAAGAGCGTAGTACTCGGCCAACATCTCCGCAAGTTCCACCACCTGGCCTGAAGCAGGCCCTTCCGGCATCTCCTCTTCAACAAGCCGAGGCGCGAGGTTGTCGTCGTCCTTTGTCAGCCCTTCCCTCATGTTGTAGAGCCTCTCCAGGTTCCATATGCGCTCACCTGCAAGGAGGGCCTTCTCTGTCGAGAACGGTACACCTGTCGCCGGCTCCAGCATGTTTGCCACATCAGGCGCACCCAGAGCGAACGTGGTAAACAAGCACATTCCCGAAGAGTCGACAAGAGCTGTCACATCTTGAAAAGCCTTGACCCAGGAAGCTTTGTTTTCCTTTGACAAGGGATCGAGCTTTTCAGGGACACCCAGCATCTCAGGGGAAATGGTGTAGCCTCTTACGTGACACCCTCCTCTGTTGGAAGTCGCGTAGTTAAGGCCTATACCCTTGGACCCGCGAGGATCGTACGCCGGGTATTCCTGCTTCTTCGTGCTCATCGAAAGCTCAGGATGGCCAAACTCTTCAGCAAGGCGGTATGACCCTTTTGCAAGCAGCTCGCCTATTCCCTCTTTGTATGCAGTCTTCCGGACTGCCTCAATCAAGAGGTCAGCGTCACCGAACCTCAGCGGAACATCAACAGCGTCCTTCGGTATGTAACCTTTCTCATACAGTTCCATGGCACAAGCAAGCGTTGACCCCATGGTGATAGGATCAATTCCAAGCTCGTTACAAATGTAGTTGGCCTTTGTGATTGCTTCCAGGTCATCAATATCACACGTTGCGCCAAAGGCCCAGATAATCTCATATTCAGGCCCTTCTCCTTTACCTGCGTACTTCTCAGTAGTCACTGCAGTAGGCCTGCCACAGGCAATCGGACAGGCAAAACAAGCGCGTTTCCTTACCAGAAGTGTCTCTGCCAGGGTCTCGCCGGATATCTTCTCAGCCCTGTCAAAAACGCCGGTCTGGAAATTCCGTGTGGGGAACGCCCCATGCTGGTTGACTACGTTTACTAAGACAGGAGTTCCGTACGTAGGTAGGCCCTCTGACGTTACAGGGTGTTCCCTGATTTTCTTGAACGAGGCTGCCATAGCCTCTCTGAACGCTTTCATATCAGCGATCTTAACGTCGCCGGTTCCGCGCACTACAACAGCTTTTAGGTTCTTTGAACCCATGACAGCGCCGACCCCTGAACGGCCGGCGGCTCTGCCCTTGTCATTTATCACGCATGCAAACAATACCTGATTCTCTCCGGCAGGCCCTATGCACGCAACTTTGGCGTCAGGATCTGTCTCAGCCACGAGGATATCAGTAGTCTCTGACGTGTCCTTACCCCAGACATGCTTCGCACAACGGATCTCTACTTTCCCGTTGCTAACCCAGATATAAACCGGCTCATCTGCTTTGCCTTCGAAGATGAAAGCGTCAAAACCTGCGTATTTGATTTCTGCGGGGAAATACCCGCCTGAATTGGAAGCCGCTATATACCCTGTAAGCGGAGACTTTGTGATAACGTTATAGCGGCCTGATGATATGGCTCCAGTCCCTGTAAGAGGCCCTGTGGCGAATATCAGTTTGTTGTCAGGGCTGAACGGATCTGTTCCGGGCATAACCTCTTTACACAGGATCTTCGTGCCCAGGCCTCTGGCGCCTATGTACTCCTCAGCCATCTTGGGATCAAGGTCTTCCACTACAACTGACCTTTTGGTCAGATTTATCCTGGCCAGCTTTCCTATCCAACCGTACATTACATCTTCACCTCCTGCAAGGCTCGCTTCAGCTTCTCACCGACGTCTCTGCGTTTGCGTACCATTGCACTGTCCGCATCCACATACTTAATGGCATCCCACGGACAGAACATGACGCACTCAGGCTCACCTTCGCAAAGATCGCACTTTACTACCTTGCGGTCAGCGGAACAATAAGAAATTGCTCCAAACGGGCAAGCGGCTGAGCACATTCTGCAGCCTATGCATTTGGATTCTTCAATTACTACAGCGCCTGTTTCGGGGTTCTTGACTATTGCACCGGTGGGACATACGTCTTTGCAGAGAGGTTCTTCACAATGTTGGCATGTAACCGGGAAGAAGAAGTTGTCTTCGAGGAAAGTTGCTACTGTGATTCTTGCCTTGACTGGATTGATTACCCCACAATGCTTTGCTGAACAAACCAGTTCACAAATACGACATGCGGTACACTTCTCATGCTCTACGAGCAAGAGTTTTTCCAAGGCACCATCCCTCCTCAAATCTTCAGTTTTTGCCTGCAAAATAATTTATTCTCCAAAAGCCTATAAAAATCCTTCCCCTCAAACCCGCCCACGCGGGGCAGCAGCAGATATTAATTGGCCCTGTATCTTCCCTGTCAGTCGCTGCTTACAATATCATTCTCAGGCGAAAAATCGCCCCCGGGTTAACCAGAAAACCCGGGGGCAAAGTCTGGTATTTCTGTGCATTTTGCCAAGGCAACCCGCTTGGGGAGCCGTCCCCTTAGTGCAACACCGGCAGACGTCTTCTGCGAAACCGGCGGTTACCGGAGAAGTCCAACGGTCTCATGGTGATCTACTTAGCTAACCTAACATAGGGATCTTGATGTTCTGCTTTCTGGCAGTCTCTATAGCCTTTTCATACCCTGCATCGGCATGGCGCATCACTCCGGAACCTGGATCCGTAGTTAGCACCCTCTCCAGCCTGAAGTCTGCCTCATCGCTGCCGTCTGCAACTACCACCATTCCTGCATGGATTGAGTAACCTATCCCTACGCCCCCACCGTGGTGGACAGAGACCCATGAAGCTCCGGACACCGCATTGAGCAGTGCATTCAAAATAGGCCAGTCGGCTATTGCATCGCTCCCGTCTTTCATCCCTTCGGTCTCCCGGTTCGGAGATGCGACTGAGCCTGTGTCAAGGTGATCCCGTCCGATTACTATAGGAGCTGATATCTCTCCCTGCCTAACCAGTTCATTGATGGCCTTGCCGAACCTTGCACGTTCACCATACCCCAACCAGCATATCCTTGCCGGCAAACCCTGAAACTGCACCTTGTCGCGGGCATATTCAATCCACTGAGCCAGGTGCCTGTCTTCGGGAAACTCCCTTAGCACAACTTCATCCGTCTTGTAGATGTCAGCAGGATTCCCGGAAAGCGCCACCCACCTGAAAGGCCCTTTGCCTTCACAGAAAAGGGGACGAATGTAGGCAGGTACGAATCCGGGATAGGAAAACGCATCCTTAACCCCTGCGTTGTACGCTTGCTGTCTGATGTTGTTACCGTAGTCGAACGCCACCGCTCCCCTGCTTTTCATGGCGAGGATCGCTTCAACTTGAACCGCCATGGATTCCATGGCTCTTTCTATGTACTGCTTTGGATCACATGTTCGCAAGGCTTCAGCCTGGGCCAAGGAAAGGCCCATGGGGATATAACCGCCTAAGGGATCGTGGGCTGAAGTCTGGTCTGTAACCACGTCAGGAATCACGCCGCGCTTCACCAGCTCAGGATGGGTCTCCGCAGCATTGCCAAGCAAAGCTATGGACAGGGGCTGTTTCTTCTCTTGTGCTTCCCTGGCAAGCTGTATAGCCTCGTCAATACTTGTTGTCATCATGTGACAGTACCCGGTATCCAGCCTTCGCCTTATGTGCTCTTCATTCACCTCAACTGCGATGACAACCCCGTCATTCATGGTAACAGCCAAAGGCTGAGCTCCTCCCATCCCGCCCAAGCCGGCAGTGAGAGTCAGTTTTCCGGCAAGACTGCCCCCGAAGTGCTGTCTTGCAGCCTCGGCAAAAGTCTCATACGTCCCTTGCAAGATACCCTGGGTGCCAATATAGATCCAGCTCCCTGCTGTCATCTGTCCGTACATGGTGAGGCCCATCTCCTCGAGCTCCCAGAAAGTCTCCCACGTAGCCCACTTGGGGACGAGCATTGAGTTGGATATCAACACCCGAGGGGCAAGTTCATGAGTACGGAACACGCCTACCGGTTTCCCTGACTGCACCAAAAGAGTCTCATCATTCTCCAAATCTTTAAGGCTCTCAACTATCGCATCAAAGGAATCCCAGTTCCGTGCTGCCTTACCCCTACCGCCATACACAACAAGCTCAAGAGGATTCTCCGCCACATCAGGATCCAGGTTATTCATGAGCATCCTCATGGCAGCTTCCTGCTGCCACCCCTTGCATGAAATTCGAGAACCCCTTGGAGCCTTCACTACCCGTGACACATCCTTCGCCCCCTGCATGTCAAATTAAAACGGGCAAGGTTTCCGTTTGTGCAAAAGCCCTTGCCCGTTCTCAATCCTAAATAACTACTATGCCCCGCCCGGACTTTCCGCAAGCTTGGGCGGCCTGGAGGAAATCCTGGCCTTGCCCGGGCCGGCTTGTTCTCCTGCGCCTGCTCCTTCATCTATGGAGATTGCAGCGGCAACGTCGGCGGTTGCCTTCTCTGCATCTTCAGCAACTACGTCAACCTTATCCGAGAGCACCTCGTCGATCTCATCCCCGTCAAGCGTCTCCCTTTCTTTCAGGGCATCCGCCAACCTAATCAGTTTGTCCCGGTTGCTTATGAGAAGAGCCCTCGCTTGTTCATAGGATTCGTCGACAATCCGGCGCACCTCACGGTCTATGAGAGCGGCTACCTCTTCGCTGTAATCTCTGTCATGGCCAAAATCGCGCCCGAGGAATACAGTCTCCTCACGGCGGGTTCCGAGGGACAGAGGCCCTAACTCCTCGCTCATACCGTACTCAGTGACCATCTTGCGGACTACCTTTGTAATCCTGCTCAAGTCATTTTCCGCGCCGGTCGATATTTCATTGAATGTGATTTCTTCAGCCACCCGTCCTGCAAGAGTCACGACTACGCTGTCAAGGATTTCAGACTTAGTCCTGAAGAACCTATCCTCTTCCGGAAGCATCAGCGTGTACCCGCCCATTCTCCCTCGAGGAATTATCGATACTTTCTGGACAGGATCCACGTTTGGCAGCAGTTTTCCTGCCAGGGCGTGCCCTGCCTCGTGGAATGCAACCAAGTCCTTTTCCCTGTCACTCATGACCCTGCTCTTTTTCTGAGGGCCTGCTATGACTCGGTCAATAGCCTCATCGCAATCATCAGCCGAAATCTTCTTGCTTCCACGCCTTGCCGCCAGAATTGCAGCCTCATTAAGGACGTTTGCCAAGTCAGCCCCGGTAAACCCCGGAGTCCTGCGGGCCATTACCTGAAGATCCACGTCTTGTGACAGAGGCTTATTCCTTGCATGAACCTTCAAGATCGCCTCCCTGCCCCTTATATCCGGCATATCCACTACTACTTGCCGGTCAAAACGTCCCGGCCTCAGCAGTGCGGGATCAAGTACGTCAGGCCTGTTTGTTGCAGCCAGCAGTATTATGCCGGTATTCGACTCAAACCCGTCCATCTCTACAAGGAGTTGGTTCAGCGTCTGCTCCCTCTCGTCATGTCCTCCACCCAGGCCTGCCCCGCGCTGCCTGCCGACAGCGTCGATTTCATCAATAAACACGATACAAGGTGCGCTTTTCTTGGCTTGTTCAAAAAGGTCACGCACCCTGGAGGCGCCTACACCTACAAACATCTCCACGAAGTCTGAGCCGCTTATGATAAAGAACGGGACCCCTGCCTCACCTGCAACAGCCCGTCCAAGAAGGGTCTTGCCCGTCCCCGGAGGCCCTACCAGGAGGACTCCCTTTGGTATCTGAGCCCCAAGCTCCACAAACTTCCTGGGATGTTTGAGGAATTCCACGATTTCCGAAAGCTCTTCCTTGGCTTCGTCAACCCCGGCTACATCAGCAAATGTGGTTTTTCCACGCTCCTCTATGTGCAGCCTTGCCCTGCTCTTTCCGAAAGAAAGGGCCCTGTTGCCTCCGCCCTGCATCTGATTAAGAAGAAAGAACCACAGCCCCACAAAGAACACCATAAAAATAACCTGTGGCAATATCGTGTACCACCAAGGGGGAGCGGGTTTAGGTTCAGCCACTACCTCAATTCCTGAAAGCAGATTTGCCCTATCCTTCAGCTTATCAGTGACAAGGGATATGTCCGGCACGTAGGTTTCGAAATCTTCGCCGCTCTTCAAACGTCCCTGGACTTTATCGTCACCGATTATGTGAAGCTCCGTAATATTGCCGGAATCAAGGTTATCCATGAATGTGCTCAAGCTAATCTTTCTTGGCGTCGCTTTTTGACCGTAAAAAGTGCTGGCGATGGATACGGTCATAAGGCCAAGCAAGAGCCACAGCCCGAGCGTTCTTAGTACCTTGTTCAATTGATCTCCTCCCATTAGTCACCACCTGGCATTCGGCCACATTGGCATCTCAGTCTTGAGCCTCTCCAAAGTGAGAATTAGGCAATAATTTGCATGCACATTATAACACACGCGATTATTGGGCACAACTTGAATACCTGCGCGTGCGTGTGACTTTGAGGTGAAGGACTTTCTCGGTGGCAGGCGAAAGCTTCGCAAAATTGCTTACGCACAACCCCACTACCCAAAGAATCTCTGTTCTCCATATAATAACGGGAATATCATCTCGTACGTTCCTGGATATCTTCTTGTCGATGAAGACATCCTTGAGCTTCTTGCGTCCTTTCATACCAAGAGGAGATAACCTATCCCCGGGCCTCCTGTTCCTCACAGTGATATTCTCATCAATAAGGCCCAGATCGAAGTAGGCTTCATCTTCATCAGTGCAGGCTATGGCATTCAATAGGCCCGGCTTATCCTCAAGATTGAATACTTCGGCTTCTATCGTGATACAAGCCTCAGGGATATCAGTTCTGCCGGGAACTTGCAGCCTGTACTCAAAAGGCGGGCGTCCCTCAGGTAGGCTTCCGTAAGACTCGGCGCCTTCGGCCCACTCTATGATGATTTGCTCATAGTCGCGCCTTGCCCGAAGCCCGCCCGGCAGTGAAATACGCGACCCGGTCTTTCCTGTTCCTGCCAGTTCCAAGACTTTCTCCACATGCACAAACTGAAAATCATCGAGTTCTCCGGCAAGACTGCGTACAGCCTGCCTGATAACCCTCCTTTGAATTGCCATGTGCTGCCTGCCTAAAAGGGGTATGCTTATAACTACATTGTGAGGCAAAGTGGCTTCCGTTATTTGTCTGAATTTCTCACGAACCTTGCCCATAATGTAATTCTCATCATCCTGCGCCAGCTCCGCTGTGTTGCTTAGTGTTCGGACCACCCTGGGATTGTATCCTTCCTCAAGCAGAGGAATTAGCTCATGCCTGATCCTGTTCCTAAGATAGACAGGGCTTACGTTAGATGCATCTATATAGTATACAAGCTGTGCTCCATGGCAATACGAGCGTATCTCATGAGGGGTCAAGTTCAAAAGAGGGCGGATTACGGTGATATCACCGGTTGGATCAAGAGGCCTTACAGCAGGTATTCCGCCAAGCCCGCTCATCCCTGTCCCGCGGATAAGCCTGAGAAGGACAGTCTCAGCTTGATCTCCGGCATGATGCCCCAACGCCACTTTAGAAGCGCCTTGATCCACGGCAGTGCGCCGGTAGAAGTCATAGCGCACATCACGTGCTGCAAGCTCTATGGATATTCTTGTCTTTTCAGCATACTCCTTTACGTCCACTGCCTCGACGGTACACCCGAGACCCAGCCTTTCAGCAAGGCATTCCACGTATTCTGCCTCTTCAGCAGCGGCTTCCGCCCGAAGCATATGATTCAGGTGGGCAACGTGAAGCGATATCCCGAACTGGTCTCTCAATACATGCAGTACGTGCAGAAGAGCCACTGAGTCAGGCCCTCCGGAGACACCTACCACGACTTTGTCTCCGGGAGCAAGCATGTCATAGCGTGTGATAGTAGATGTTACATTACGGATGAACCGGCCTTCTTCCGAATTCACGCTTCTATCCCACTCATTGGAAACACCGGAGCGGCAATCGCCACAAGTCTTCACCACTTCTCGCCGGGAAGACTCCGCCTGATAGAGAAGCCTGCATGAGATAGGGAAGCTCACATCAAAGATGGAGTCCCTACCGCATGAAGGCACCCCCATCAAATGGGGTGTTCATATGAATTCGGAAAGTCCCCACTGTATGAGGAAGCCCCGGCAGATCTTGAGAATATTATATCACAGGATTAAATCTATATGGATAGGCTCAGGTTTCCCGGTTGGGACGAGGTATTGTCTGAAGAAGACTGCTTTGAATTTCGTCTCCGCGGCCTCTTCCTGTAGATTCGCACCACAAGAACGGTCATGTCGTCAGAAGTCATCCCCCCCGAATACTGCAACGCGCGTCCGAGAATCAACCGGGCGATCTCATCAGGACGCTCTGTGGTAACAGTCGAAATCAACCTCTCCACCCAGTCGTCGGGCGCGTGCACAGGAACAGCCGAACCGCGAAGGCCTGCTGCTGAGTTCAGAACCCCGTCACTCAGCATGACCACAAGATCCCCGTCACCCAGTTTCTGACGGGTCTTTTCGATTTGTATCGCGTCAAATATCCCTGCAGGAAGGGACGGGGATTCTATAGTCTTCACGAGTCTTCCTCGTTTGATGAAGCTCGGGGGTGAGCCTGCCTTTATGAACTGGACTTCACCTGTGACCATATCCATAGTAGCCACGTCTAAAGTAGCAAATGACTCCCCGGGCGATCTGAGCAGGAGAATAAGATTTGCGGTCTTGACCGCAAACTCATCATCAAAGCCTGCTTCGAGCAGCTTTTCCAGCATGCTTACTGCAGTGGAGCTCTCGATTGCTGCGCCTTTTCCCGTTCCCATTCCGTCACTGACGATAAACACCCCTCGCCCGTCAGGAAGTTCCAGTATCGAATGGGCGTCCCCGGAAATGTCCGCGCCATTCTTAGCTGACACTGCAACTCCGCCGGAAATACCGTATACTTTTGCCTGAGAGAACACTACCTCACATGTAGGTTGTCCGGCTCTCATCCCGCATCTTACCTTAGAGACCTCAAGGTCACGATTGAGAATTCGGGAGACCAATGGCCCTACCGCGTTTCTACACTCCCGCTCCCCGCAGCACGCAGCCTTCTTGACAGTGACGTCAAGCCTTCCTCTCCTACGAGCCACGACACTGACTTCTGTGATTCCAAGTCCGAGCCGGGAAAGTTCACGCATGATCCTCCGTTCTGAGCTGGTCTCCAGTTCAACACAGGCCCAAACATCTTCACCCAGGCCGTCCAGGATTTCGGCGATCCCCTGCAACTGCCCGGAGAACATGTATCGTCCTTCAGCAAGCCGCCTGGCATATGCCAGATTCTGCCTGTAAGAACCTGTGGATCCGTTTACGGCGGCTACGAGCCCGGGGACATTGAGACATTTCCAGCTTAGCTGGTCTTTGACTTCAGCCACGTCCACCCGGGTTTTCAACTCAGCGAGGGCTGCGAGATTCAGCACGTCTCGGAAAGTCCTGTGGAAAGCGTCACCCCAGCAGAAAAGGTAAGCCCTGCACCTGCTGCATACAGATGAGGAAACCTCGTGTAGCATGTGAGCAACGTCTGCCCGTTCAACCAATTCCGGATCGTATGGGACTTGCTTCAACATAGATGAGAGATCATCAAACACCTTGGAGAAATCCATGAGCTTTTGAGACAGAAGCTCCTGGACTCTCCTGGCATGCGCCTCTCCGCCGCCTCCCTGCTTTCTATTGAGAAGCGGCAACAACCTGGCTACACTTTGCAGGCCCTTTCGAGGGATCAGGAGGAACAGCAAGCCTGACGCACCTAACTCCGCGGCAAAGAGCAACACATTTCTCCTGCCGGATACCTGGAACACAAGCAGGCCTGCTCCTGTCGTGAACCCGATGGCAGAAGCAAATTTGCCATAACTGCGCATACTGCCTGCCAGGAGCCCACCCAGAGCATATGCGCCTACAATAGGCGCCAATCCCTGGCCTGACACAGCACATGCCAACCCCGTCAAAGCCCCTGCTGCAGCTCCAAAAGGCGCGCCTCCTGAATACGCTATAACGGTTGTTGCAATGCCGGCTGCCACCGGGCCTAACGATACGCCATTGAACTCTATACCTGCGAGCCCCATGGTTATTCCTGCACACAGCAGTCCAAAGGAAGCTACTTGTTCAGGCCCTAAGGCTCCCCATTGAGGCAGGGCCGAGAATCCCCTGCCCACCCCTCCCCAACTGAAGATTGCGGCAGCAAGCCCGCCTGTGACTGCTTCCAGTGCTACTATTGCCATGGAAGGCCGAGATATGCCAAGGATCATCTCGATGGCTTGAGGCACGAGAAAACCGAATACCATTATGCTTATGGGCAACAAGAAAGGCCTGTCTTTCACCCGGCGGGAAAATACGCGTGCGAAGATCACAACAAGAACCAGAGGAGCAACTGACCATATCGCGTCAGGGCCCAGCGTCAGTCCGGTTGTGCCCAGAAGGACACCAAACATCGTCAGCGGCGCAAAGGGGCCGCGACACGCCGCCAGGACCCCAAGGTAAGCAATGCCAAAGGGAGCGCCTGCGCCGAAAATCTTTGCCCGGCCTAAGAGAATTCCTATCAAGGCGCAAAACACCGCTCCCGGCGAAAGCGCATGCATCCAGAAATCTTGAACCCGGCTACCTCTATCTTCAGTGCGCCTCTGCCTGACTCCTGTGGAAGATATCCGAACCCTCTTGTCCCGGCTGGGAGAAACAGCATGCCTGGAAACACCAGAGGTTACACGCGTGGTCTCTCTATCCATCCCCGGTTCCTCCTTTACTTGCCGACAGTAGGTTGTCCCATGATTCACTGACTGTTGCGATACTACCACAGGCGCATAGGGAGAACCTGACGGAAATTGTACTCGTCACAATGGAATCTTGCGGCATGCGATTCGCGGAATCTCCAAAAGTCAGCCTCCTCTTCCAAAGAGCGCCCATGAACATTCGCCTGCACGTTAACTCGTAGATAAGCTGGGCTTTACCGGCTTCATGACCGCAACTAATCCTAAGAAAAATCCCTGAAAAACCCGGTGTGGCGATTTGGAAAGACAATAGGGGATCATGACACATGAGTGAGGCATTTGACTATTCCCGCGATATGAAAATACGTCGCATAAAGGCATCCCGGCGAAGGTCGGGCGACCTTAAGGAGTCAAACTCTTACTATGGACGAAAGTGAAGGGTGCGGTGTATACTAATACAACTGATACAATATAAGCCTTAAATCACCCCCCACCTAAATATTAACCCACCTGCATATTGGCCTACCTGCGTATTAAGGAGTATGAATGTCAGGTAGTATCCGGACGGGGTTGAAAGTCAAAGGAGAGGTTGCCGCATGCCTAACGTTTTCGCGTTTCTGTCGTACATATTCATAATGACGCTTACCCCAGGGCCCAACAACATGATATGCCTGGTAAATGGCAGCAGGTTCGGTTTCAGGAAGACGCTTCACTTCATTGCAGGGCTTTCCATCGGAGTGATTGTGATAATGCTCGGGTGCAGCTACTTGAATCTCTCTCTGTCCAGATTCATCCCAAGCTTCAGGCCGATAGCTGAAGTCTTAGGCGGATTGTACATGCTATATCTGGCGGTGCGTATCTTAAGAAGCGAGGAAGCCACAGCCAATATAAATACCCATAGCGCGACTTTCGCTATGGGCATCGCCATGCAATTTGTCAATGTCAAGCTGCTACTTTATGCCCTGACAGTCACTGCCAACTTCATTACCCCTTACTACGAATCATTCATGGCGGTATTTCTCATCTGTGTCTTCCTGGGCTGCTGTTCAGCTATAGCGGCTTCTTGCTGGGCGCTGTTCGGAACTGCGATTCAACGCTTTTTCGGACAGTACAGAAAGCCATTGAACATGGGTATGGCATTACTTCTCCTTTACGCAGCGCTCTCCATATCAGGGATGCTGCCTCGTATCGAACTCCTCCTTAAGTAACGCTCCCTCCCTGATGCCTTCAACTTATGAGGTTGGGCTATGAGGGGATTGGGGGCACAATCTTGTGATATGCGGCGGCCGGCCCAGATATGCGCCTCTTCAGAACACAGCCTGTCATATCGTTGAGTCGTTGTAAGTACGTCGTTGATACTGAAAGGACTCCCTGAGACTTGAGATAATCTATAGCGCATATGAGCGCTCTGTCGATGCAGCCTGCAATATCGTTGACAGTAGGACTGACGTTCACATCCGCAGGCACGCCTTGCCCTTCGATAAGCGAGCCGTCAGTGCGAAACTCCCGCCACCTGGAAACCTGAAACTTAAATCCGCTGACCTCAAGACGAATGGGATTGCCGCTGGATCCTGCGGTCGTATGCCCGATAGTTGTTGCCCGCCCGGAGTCGTGCATACCTGCGGCGAAATGCTCAGCGCTGCTGATGACAAACTCGTCGATGAGTAGGACGACAGGCCTGCTGTACTGCCACTCCCCCCTCGGACTGACATTACGCCCTATGCGCGGCGCAAACCAGGGCTTACCCAGGGTGACCATGTGCATTTGGAAGCTGGGAAAGGCCACGGAAGATGTGAAGAACCGTCCTGCACACTTTTGTGCTACCCTGTCGTCGCCTCCGCCGTTTGCCCTTACGTCGATAATCAGCGCTTTCGTTTCCTTAAGCTGTTCCAAAGCTTCATCAAATGCTTTCACCAGATCGTCTCCGGACTTCAATCCCAGGCGGGATGCGGAAAATGACGGCAGCGTCAATAACCCGATATCCCCGTCCAAGATCTCAGCGGTTACTGCCGCAGGCTCGGCTGCGAAAGGCTCGCGGAGGAGCCGGAGGCTGAAAACCTGACCGTCCTGACTCTCCAGTTCAACTTGAACCGGCTCATCAACATCTCCTTCCAGCATCGCAGCCACTGCCACGCTGCGCCTATGCCAAGGCGTTGACGAATGAATCCGGGGGACAAGAGAGCCTATGCGCTTCTCGGTAGGCTCACCGTCTACCGCGACTATCCTAAGGCCGGGTACGACCCCTTTTGCCTCGGCATCTGAACCGAATGCAACTTTCGCTACAACGGGCTTGCCTTCTGCCTCAACAATATGTATACGGGGCTTTCCTCGGTCTGAAGACACCTGCCTCGGGTAATCGTACATATAGGAATGGCCGTCCTCAAGCTCTCGCACCATAGCGCTCATGCTGACAAAGAATTCGTAGTCGCTCTCCACCCCTTCAACCTTATCCAGATAGCGCTGCCCAACTGACTCCCAATCGATGCCTTTATCATCAAAATAGCTGTACCAGAGGCCTATCTTCTCCCAGATCTCCCGACATATCCTTTGCCGCGCCTCAAGCGAGTATGTAAGCTCAGTTAATGTAGTTTGTGCAGACAGTGTTCGGGTAAGCCCCACGCTCAGAATCGCCGCAACCATAATAATTGAAATCCAGTGCTTCATTACTCCCGCTCTCCATTGAACATAAGCGTTTACTCGTATCTCAAAGCTTCGATAGGATCCAAATTCGCTGCCTTATACGCAGGATAGACTCCAAATGCCACTCCTGAGAAAGAAGCGGAGATAACTGCAACAGCGATGGAAAATAATGACACATAGGTAGGCCATTTGGCGATCTTCGCGATTAGAGCAGCCCCTGCCCATCCAAGGACGATTCCCATGGCTCCACCGACCAAGCAAAGGGATATCGCTTCAAACAGGAACTGTCTCAGGATATCGGCTTTCTTGGCGCCGACAGCTTTTCTTATCCCTACCTCGCGGGTGCGTTCTGTGACTGACACCAGCATGATGTTCATAACACCTATCCCGCCTACGAGCAAGGAAATACCGCCTATGCCTCCGAGAATCACAGTGAATATCCGCGCGATAGTCTCAGTCGTCTCCAAAATGGAGGCGCTGCTTATGACATTGAAAGAAGTGTCTTTGCCATGACGCTGTACCAGGACTTTCTCAATCTGATCCATAGCGTCTCTCACCTGGACGGCATCGCGCGCTTCACAGGATATGAACGCCACTTCGTCACTGCCTGTCATCCGCTTGGACTGAGTAATCGGCAAATAGACCGACATGTCAGAGGGATTCTCCCCGAAAATGGTCCTGCCTTGCTCCTTCATGACTCCTATCACAGCAAAATTCTGCCCGTTTACCTTCACTTTTGCGCCTATGGCAGCCTCTTCGCCAAAAAACTTGTTTGCCAGGCTCCCGCCAAGAATCGCTACCTGACGCTGTACCCGGATATCAAGTTCTGAGAGAAACCTGCCTTCTTTCAAGCCTGCCCCGTGTGTCGCAGAGAGCCCTTCATCTGTGAAGGTAGCACTTACATTGTACCGGTCTTTGCCGTATTTCACAGTCACCGGTCCCATCCGTGACACACTGACACTGCCCACAGCAGGACACCCTTTNNACGAAAATAAGGTTGGAGCCAAGCCCCGCCAATTCCATACTAACCAGCCTTCTCCCGCCTTCGCCTATGGACATCATGGCAATCACAGACGCAATCCCAATGACTATCCCCAGAAGGGTAAGGGCTGATCGCAGCTTATTCGTCTTCAAGCTGGACAGCGCAAGCTTCATACATTCATAGAAAGTCATTTGACTTCGCCATCCCCCTCTTCCACTCTGCGCGTCCTTCCACCGACGTCGGACCCCTTTCCTTCCCTGACAATCAGTCCATCCCTTATTTCCACAAACCGTCCTGTCCTAGCTGCTATCTCCGGGTTATGAGTCACGACCACTATGGTTATTCCCTGCTCATGAAGCTCCCTTAGTATCCCAATAATCTCAAGGCCGGACTTGGTATCCAAGTTCCCTGTAGGTTCATCCGCCAGTATGATGGAAGGCTTTGTCACCAGTGCCCTGGCAATTGCCACTCTCTGCGCCTGGCCACCGGAAAGCTCATTGGGCCTGTGGTTTGCCCGGTCAGCAAGCCCTACCTTCTCCAGCGCAGCCAGGGCATGCTCTCTCCGGGCAGAAGGCTGAACACCGGAATACACAAGAGGAAGCTCTACGTTTTCTAAGGCTGTAGCTCGAGGCAAGAGATTGAAGGTTTGGAACACGAACCCGATTTTCTTATTTCGAACTTCGGCAAGTTCGTCATCAGACAGCTTGCTTACTAATCGCCCGTCGAGAGAGTAATTACCGCTCGTAGGCCTGTCGAGGCACCCAAGAATATTCATCAGAGTGGACTTGCCGGAGCCTGAAGGCCCTATGATAGCCATCGACTCACCGCGCCCCACCCTAAGGGACACTCCTCTTAGTGCTGCTACCTGGACTACGCCGGTATCGTAAACCTTCTCTACGTCCTTTGCGTCAATCATATGGTATCACCTTACTTCACCTTACCCAGCCGCACTTGCTTGCCGTCACCAAGCTGTTTAAGAGCGTCGTAGTCACCAACTATCACGCAGTCGCCGGCATTGATCCCGCCAAGAATCTCCACGTCTATTGCATCTGTAAGACCTGTTACCACCTGAGCCGTGCGAGCTTTGGAATCTGCCTCGTCAACGACAAAAACCGCCTCTTCGCCGTCTCGTTGGACAATGGCTTGTATCGGCACAACCAAAGCGTTCTCATTGGAGTATGTAGCAATCTCCACGTCTGCGCTCATCCCGGCCCGGAGGCCCTCTGCCGGATCCTCGATATTGATTAGGACGGGAAACCCAGGCGTGATACTGTCATGAACTGCTTGAGGAGCAATCTCTGAAACCACGCCGAAGAACTGCTTATCCAAAATGGCATCCGTAGAGAATGTTGCGCGTTGCCCAACTTTCACTCCGGCGATATCCGTCTCATCTACCTTAGCTCTCACTCTCATGCCTTCGGCAGTAGCAATAACAGCAAGGGGCATACCCTCTGTGACAACAGCCCCTTCCCTTACCGAAACAGCAGTGACCATGCCGTTTTCATTTGAAGTCACAGTAGTCTTGGCAAGAGCTGCTTCAACCAACCGAAGGCCGGCATTTGCTTGAGCAAGCCGAGCCTTTACCGCCTCCTTGCTCTTCTCCTTCGAAACCTCTTGTTCCTTGGCAAGGCCTAATGCTATCTCAGCCTCGCTTACCTGGGCCTCAGCAAGCTCCACTTGCTCCCTGGCAGGCTGCTCACAAATGGCCTCATACTGCTTCTTTGATGCCTGGTATTGGGCGTTCGCGCTTTCAACCCTTGCCCTCGCATCTTCCAAAGCAGCCTTTGACACAGCCCCTTCTTTATAGAGAGCTTCCATTGCCTCAAGCTGACGCGTCCCATCCCTTAGCGCGATTTCTGCCTGAGCAACCTGGGCTTCAGCCTGGGCAATCTGGGCTTCAGACGAGCCCTTAAGGAGATCCTGAAGCCTCACCTTTGCAGCCTGAAGTTGGGTCTCAGCCTGTCGAACAGCGAATGTCTTACCCGATTCTCCCGCAACCTGTGACTCGAGCTGCATTAGCTCTGCTTCGGTTGCTACTACTTGAGCCTTGGCTTGCTGTAACTGCGCTTCGAGGTCCTGCTTCTCAAACTTCGCGAGTTGCTGTCCGATCTTCACGGTGTCGCCTTCTTTGACATAGATCTCTTGTACCTTTCCCGTAACCCCTGCCCTGACCTCCACTGTCCTGGCAGGCTCAATTACTCCCTGAGCGGACACAGTGACAGTGAAAGGCCGCGGCGCAACTTTGACACTGTCCACCGCGATGACAGTTTTGTCTTCGCCCAGTCTCTTTCCAGCGACGATAGTCGCTATACATATGAGAACAAGCCCGATTATTACTATGGTAACCCTTCGTCCCGCCAATTCAGGTAACCCCTTTCGCTTGCCATATCCTGCATTACCTATTCTAATACTTTTCCCGGACTCTGTCCTATTCTCCCTACATTTAGATATTTAGGCCTACCTTTTTCATTTCGCCCATTGTTCCGTCATTCCCTGCCTAAGTAGATCACCATGAGACCATTGTTCTCTCCCACATTATGTTAACGCAGCTCGCTTGAATCGCAAAAACCGGTCGCCGTCTTCGGCGAAACTGGCAGCTACTGGAGAAGCTCAACGGTCTCCACCATAAGTGATCTCCGGTTCCGGAAAATGTACGTACCGTGTGGGGCCACCCAAGACAATCGGAAAACGATGGAGGGCTCAAGTTATGCCTCTCTTCAAAGGAAAAGAGTGGCTCATGATGAATATATGGAGTAATCTCCGTAACCGTAGAAAAGGAGTTGACCGTTATCATGTCCCATCCCGATTCTCCACGAGACAAAACTCTCCTTGCCCGTGCAGTAGGCGTACTTGCAGACCCCGGACCCACTTTTCAGGATATTGTCAAAACTCCGGATTATGTTGTACCTGTCACACTTATTATCCTTACAGGATTGCTGGGCTTAGTCCCTGTGATTCATGCTTTCAAGACTATGCCTGAATTGCTTCCCTCCGGCGTACCCATGCCATCCAGGTCTGTTACGATAGGGATTGCCCTGATTACATCTATCGTGGGACAATTCATTGTCTGGCCGTTACGTGCATTGATATTCTCAGGGATAGGAGCGATGATCGGCTCAAAAGTGGATTTTCGAAAGAGCCTGGCCGTATCAGGTTATCTCAATGTGACTCTGGTAATATCAGGGATAGTAACCGCCATAGTCATTGCCTCTACCGGACAGGCTGTTGTCCTCGGACTGGGAATGACTCTGTCACCTCAGGAGCTGACTACCGCGTGGGGGGTTATTTTGTCAAACATAAACGTATTCAGCCTTATTTATATCGCCTTAAGCTCCATCGCACTTGCGAAATTGTGGAACGTGAAGGTATCTAAATCAGCTTTTATCACTATCATAATGTGGATTTTCGTAATAGCTTTGTCAGCCGGAAGCGCACATTTAGGCTCCAAACTGACACAGTTTCAAGTGAACGTCGGCGTCGGCCCGAACTAACCAAACCAGAGCGGATAGCAGCTTACCCCGGTCAACCGGTAACCAGGGGAACGTGCCGAAATTCTGTAACATCAACCAAGCCTCGATTTGTTATGCGGAGTTCAGGGATAACAGGTAGGGACAGAAGGGCCATGGTCATGAACGGAGACGCCAACCTGCACCCCAGTGCCTTCCATGCCCCGGCCAGTCTTTCCACGCCTGACTGAACATTTTCCACCGGCTCATCTGACATCAATCCTGCAATAGGCAGGGGAAGGATAGCCAACACCTCGCCGTCTTTGACAACAGCCATCCCGCCGCCTGCCTCAGCCAAGGCGTTGGCTGTAATAACCATGTCTCCGTCATTCATACCTACAACAAGCAAGTTGTGGCTGTCATGGGCAACGGTTGAGGCGACTGCACCGGACTGAAGCCCGAATCCTTTGACGAAACCGAGAGCCATCGTTCCTGTAGCCTTGTGCCTTTCTATCACGGCGACCTTGGCTAAATCCCCATCACGTGACGCGTGGATCTCCCCATTACCGTCTGATGTCAATTCTGCCTCGGTATGCTTTGTTACAGCCTGGCCGTCTGTAACCTGTATAACTCTGACACGAACACTCTTGCCAGAGAGGCCGGCCTTGATGCGAAAATCATCGGAGGCCACAGGCCGTGCCAGCCGCACTGATTCGGTGGCGTACTCAGGATAGGTTTTCGGCGGGAACTCCACAAGCATGCGTCCGTTTTCTGAAACAATCTCCCCGTCTGCCATGACCTTCTCCGGACGCGGGTCGGCAAGATCCCTGATAAACAGGATATCGGCAAACTTGCCAGGGGTAATGCTTCCAAGGTCATAACTCATCCCAAAACACTCTGCAGCATTAATCGTCGCCATCTGAATAGCCACCACAGGGGGAGTCCCTTCTTCAATTGCACGCCTCACTACATGGTTCACATGGCCAAGAGTCAACAAAGTGTCAGGGTGCACATCATCTGTGACAAGGACTATGCGCCTTGGATCAATTCCTGTCTCTGTATAGCTTTTTACGGTAGCTTTGATGTCCCGCCACCCGGAGCCCTCCCTGAGTTTCGCGTACATCCCGAGGCGTAGCTTAGCCAGGCTTTCCTGCCAAGTGACAGACTCATGATCCGAGATAATACCGCAAGATGCATAAGCGGAGAGGTTGGGGCCGAGATCAGGGGAAGCGTAGTGGCCGGTGACAACCTTGCCTGCCTTCAGAGTCTCGGCTATTTTCTTCATGACATCCTCATCCCGCGCCAGGACACCGGGGAAGTTCATCATCTCTCCGAGGCCGACCACTTCATCCCATGCCATCGCGGATCTAATGTCAGAAGGAGTAATCCTGGCGCCTGCATCCTCCAACCCCGGAGCTGCAGGGACACATGACGGCATTGTTGCGTAGACCTTAAGGGGGAGGTTTCTACCCTCTTCTATCATTAACCGTATCCCGTCCATACCGAGGACATTTGCAATCTCATGCGGATCCATGAAAACCGCGGTAGTCCCGCATGGCAGAACCGCCTTGGCGAACTGGCTGACTGTAACCATACTGCTTTCTATGTGAAGGTGTCCGTCAAGAAATCCGGGGACTAAATAGAACCCTTCTGCATCGATGACTTTCGTATCTTCACCGATACACCGGGAGGCATCCCCGCAAAGAGCAATGCGCCCGAGACGCACGGCAACATCCATGCCATCAAGGATTTCACCGGTTATAACATTCACCAATCGTCCGGAACGGATGACGACATCAGCAGGTGCCCTGCCTGTGGCAGTAGCTACAAGTTCCGGGCCTACTTCGTAAAGAGGTTGTCTTGTTGCTTGCCCTGACATACGGTTTCCTCCTCCTTGGTTGCGCCGTGCTTCCGTTTCCCCAATTGCACGCCGCGCTTCCGTCTGCCCGGTTGCGCCCTTCCGTATTCATTCGGCAAACCGTCTTGAAGTCCTCCCCTCATCGGTGTGGCCGAGAATCCTGCGGGGCAACTACGTTTTGAGGACGCCCTTCAATGAATCTCAGGATATTCTCGCAAGTGGTGTCAAGGATTCGCAAAGTGGCCTCCCGGCTGTTGAAAGCATTGTGTGGGGTTATCACCACGTCCTCCCTGCGCAGCAGTATTTGGTTTTGCACAAACGTCTTCAAGACGTCTTTCGAATAATCTCTTCTCAGAACATAACCCTCTTCGAGCATGAGTTCTTCTCCTTCCAGCACATCGAGGCCTGCGCCTCCAATGATGCCCTGGTCCAAGGCCCATACCAGCGCTTCGGTCTCAACCAATCCGCCTCTGGCCGTATTTATTAGAATTGCGCCTCTTTTGACCTTCTTCAAGGTCTCCTTGTTTATCATATGATGCGTTTTCCGGTTGTACGGCACATGAAGGGATATCACGTCTGACGACCCGAGGAGTTCTTCAAACGGGACATAGCGGTAGCCCAGCACCTCTGCAAGGAAAACCTCCCTCTTAGTATCATAGGCGAGGACCTCCATGCCAAAACCTTTCGCTATTCGTATTACATGTAGGCCTATTTTTCCGCACCCTATGACACCCAGAGTCTTGCGCTTAAGGTCAAACCCCTGCAATTCCTCGAGGGAAAAATCTTGACGGATGGTCCTGCAGTAAGCCTTATGGACGTTGCGTGAAAGCGCCAGTATAAGGGCAAATGTATGCTCAGCTACAGTATTCTCACCGTAGAACGGCACATTCGTCACGTATATCTTGCGTTTCTTGCAGAAATCGATGTCTATATGGTCAAAACCTGTAGATCTCGTGGCAATCAACTTCAGTTCCGGAAACTTCCCGAGTATGTCCGGAGTTAGCTGCGAATATATGAATACGCACATGCCCCATGAATCCGTGAGGCCGTTAAGGTTTGTCTCTTGCNNTCCCACTTCTCCACCTCAAAGAAAGCAATTTTCATGGCCTTAGTTTGCCACGTGCCTCTTGCACTCATGCGGAAGGAATGTCATAATGGTAGCGACATGAAAACTACATAAGAGATGTCCGCTGGGGGTGCTGCACATCTTTGTGCGGCTGAGAAGGCCTGTGGTGAGCCTACCCTTAGAACCTGAATCAAGGTAATGCACTGGATAATGCCAGCGTAGGGAAGCGGGTGCCGTTTGGTTGCGAGTGACGCAAGATTAGGTTGAAAGGCCGCGGACATAGTGAAGTCCGGCGGCCTTTAGTGTTAATAGCCTGTGAATCGGGGAGTCTATGATAAGAATGCCCCGGGAGTATGCTATGTAACTTAGGAGGGATTAGTAATGACAGATTCATCATGGTTGACGAACATAGGGACTGTCCTCTCAAAAACGGAGAATATCATAATGATCGTGGCTATAGGCATATTAGTGTATCTTCTCTGGCTCACAAATCCGTCCAGAACAAGATCAACCACAGGCCGCAGGCCTGTCTATACGGTTACCGAAATTGGCGTGGCTGTCGCCCTTGCCGTAATACTCAGTATGATCCGAGTCTACAGAATGCCTCAAGGAGGATCCGTATCCCTGGAAATACTGCCGATTTTCTATATTGCGCTCCGTAGCGGCGGAGGCGTAGGCTTACTGGCGGGCCTTGCGTTCGGACTTACCAAATTGCTTTTAGGCCCGTATATCGTTCACCCACTGCAGCTTATTCTTGACTACCCTTTGGCATTCGCCTTCCTTGGGCTGGCGGGTTTCTTCCGGAAATACCAGGTGGTCGGCATCATCCTGGGCGGGCTGGGCAGGTTTGCCATGCATGTACTGTCAGGAGTCATATTCTTTGCAACGTACGCCCCGGAAGGAACTAACGTATGGCTCTACTCAGCAACGTACAATGCATCCTATATGGTACCTGAACTTATTATTTCCATAATCGTTATGCTTTTGCTTGGTTTAGGAAAAAGCACCCGCACATCCGCGAGGCGCGGATAATGTCTGATGTTGTGCCCCTCCCACGGTAAATGGTCATAGTGTATTAGCATGAAGCATAAGCACTACTACAAGAAGGAATACTTATACTGACCTTTGCAAGTTGAGTTTTGATGGGAGGGCATTTGCCAATGGAAAGCGTGAGAGAGTCAGTGGATACTGTGGTAATTGAAGTTGCACCTGAGGTATCCACCCAGGAAAAACCCAAGAAGAAAAGAAAGCGTCATGTGTTCACCGAGTATGAAGATGAACTTCTAATGAAAGTCCTGGACAGAAGACCGGGGGAAAGAAAGCAAGAAATCGAAAGGCTGGCTGGCCTTTTTCAAGTCCCCTACCTCACCCTCAGACACAGGTTTTATACGGTTATTAAGAGACGCGCTGAGGCAGAGGCGGAAGATGCGGCAAAAGAATGCGCCCCTTGGCCTGTTGAGAAGGCAACTGCCAGGCAGGACGACACCCGAGTTCCTCAACGAAGCACGCTGCCTGAGGCCATACCGGATACCAGATCCGGCCTTCAACAGGACCCGATGGAGGAAATTCTGACTCTGCCCGCAAGAGTGGAGCGTATTGAAAAACGGCTGTATGGAATGCTTGACCTCAAAGGGTTCGTGGACCGGCTCATAGACATTCAACGCCAACTCGAACGTGAGCAGCAACTTCTCGAGGAACTGGCTCAAAAAGAGCGGGAAATGGAACGCATGCAGAGTGATGTGCAAAAGAAAATGGAACGAATGAAAGCTCGCGAAGAGGAATTGGATGATCTCTACAGGCAGTTGGAGGTTACACTTCATCAGTTCATGAATTTATCATCCATAGATAAGCTGAAGGTGCTTGGGGATTTTACTATCAAGATTGAGACTGTTGTTGACAGGTTCGGTAACATTGTCAGGAGACGGCCGATTGTCGTGCCCTGATCTTACCCGGTCGTACTTAACCATACGGTGCTCCGCGTGATACGTACCCACCTAGGTATGAGTTCATGGTTTTCGCTCGTTTTCCGATTGTCTTGGGTGACCCCTCACGGTACGTACGTTTTCTGAGGCCGGTGATTGCAACGAGGGGTGTCAAAATCCGGCCACCGGCCTTCGGGCCGGGTTTTGTCAAGGCAACCCGCTTGGGGCACCGTCCCCTTAGTGCAACACCGGCAACCCGAACGGTACGTACACTTTCCGGGGCCGGCGATTACTTCTGGCGATCTACCCGGGTTTACATTGCCGATGCGCATGGTTCCTACCCTGTGTGTATCAGCAATGTAACCGATGCACGGAAAAGGACGGGCTCTACAGGGAAACCGCTTTTCTCATACTCAGAAGGTATATGTAAGCCTCTTTTACAGGCTTCTTATAGATAGTCTCCAACGCTTCCTTGTATACGGAGATCTGTCCTTGATACCTGCGGGCAATAGCCGTGGGATCATTCCACAGCCTCCCGCCGGTCTTGAAGTCGATTAGCACGAACCCGTCTTCTTCATCAATAATGCAGTCCATGATGCCCTGAACCAAAACACGCTCGCATCCGGAGACAGCCTCACCAAGTTCGGAAACCTCAGGGTAAACTCTTGAAGCCGGGATGCCAAGAGAGAACGGAACCTCCCTCATGACCATGTCCGGATTTGCTTTCACACGAAGGCCCAACGCGCTCTTGAAAAAGTCGTAAATAGACTGAATGTCAACTGCAGCGGCTAACTCACCGGTAAGCAGTTCATCGTCAATCATCTTTCGAATGCTGTCCCGGATACCTGAAACATCCAAAGGCTCTCTCAGATCCAAATGCTGAATAACCAAGTGAGTTGCTTCCCCGCGTTCAGAAGGGGTAATATCAACGGATTGGAGGAACCCGGGGCGCGGTAATAGCTGACCCGGCGCAGGCATTACCGGAACCACATCTTCGCGGCTGATCTTCGCATCTTCGCGGCTCAACTCCGCATCTTCGCCGCTGAAATCAAATCTGCGTTTTATCTCAGCCCATGCAACTTTAGCCGCCCTCTCTGTCAGCAGGCTATACGGATAGTCCCAACATGCATGGTTTTGGATTTCTTGCCACAGCCGAGGGTTGACTTGCCTGCCAAGAGGATGTGCTCCCACCACAAGGTCCCAGTCAATGTCAGACTCTCTCGGCCCTGAATCAGTCAGGCTCTCAAATCCCGAGCATGCCCCGGCAACAGACAGCACGCTAACGGCAAACCGGGCAGAATCACCAAAAACCTCAGGGTCAACAGGATATCCGGTAGAGCTTTCGGCCCCGGGAATACAACGTCCTTCTCTGTGGCGAACGAGAGATGAGCCCACCCAATCCAGGAACCCCCTGGCTGAGTAAAGAACCTCTTCAGGCAAGCCCCACCCGGTTTTCGAGGCGTGGGCGCGCCACTTGGAAGCTGATTTCCCAAGATTCCTGTCTGAGCCGACCATAACCAATCTCTCTCTCGCCCGGGTCATGGCTACATAAAGAACACGCATCTCTTCAGAGATGGCCTCTCTCAGCTTTGCCTCTCTCACGCCGTGATATGCGAGGGTAGGGTACTTAATCCGCCTTGCGGAGTCACAGTACATGGCCCCAAGTCCGGCTTCAGAATGAAGAAGGATATCATATCCGAGGTCTTGGAGATTAAACTGCTTTCCCATGTCTGGGATGAAGACCACAGGAAACTCCAAGCCTTTACTCTTGTGTACGCTCATAATCCTTACCACGTCTTCAGCTTCTCCTAAGGCTCGGGCTGTCCCAAGATCTCCTTCAGCCTCTCTCAACCTGTCAATGAACCTTAGAAATCTTACGAGGCCTTGACGGGAGAACCTATCAAACTGTCTTGCCCGTTCGTGAAATGCCCTGAGATTCGCCTGGCGCTGGATGCCTCCGGGCATTCCGCCGACGTAGTCCAGGTACTCGGTATCCCTGTATAACTGCCATACCAAAGCAGAAAGAGGGACCCTTCGCGCAACTGTCCGCCAGGACTCCAATCTTCCCAAGAATCCCGCTGCCTCAGAGGCTAAGCCCTCCTCTTCACAACCGGATGAAGCAGCCTCCAAAGCATGATAGAAATCGTATTCCCTGTTACACAGGCGGATTCTGGCCAACTCGTCATTAGAGAACCCGCCTATAGGGGAACGAAGCACCGCAGCGAGGGGAATATCCTGCCTGGGATTGTCGATTATCTTCAATAGCGAAAGCATGGTTTCCACTTCTACAGCTTCAAAGTATCCTGTGCCGAGCTCGGCATATGCAGGGACATCAGCCTGCCTGAACACTTCCAACAATACGTTTGCCCTTCCCCTTGTGGCACGCATGAGCACAACGATATCTCTATAAGACACCGGCCGGTACGCTTTTCTCTCCTTGTCCCATACTTGAAACTCCGGGCCGGGCTTCATTGTCGTGCCTCGCACCATTTCCGATATGCGGCGAGCCATCAATCGCGCCTCGATCTCCAGGGTTTCCAGATCTTCCGGGTTCTCTTCCTCTGACGCCTCGCCCGAACCCGGGGCGCGGCTGCCGTCATGGGGCATGCTGGGCAAGGCAGGCGTATCACCTGACGATTCCCGTTCTTCGGTAGCGCTTCTGTCAACAAGGTAAACCTCTACAGGAGGATTGTCGCAATCTCCTCTGAAAAGCCCCATATCGGGAGACGGATAATGAGCTCCCGCCACCAATTCCGCGTCAATGTCATAGTCAATCTCGCCTACGCCTTGTGAGAACACCTGGCGAAAAATGAAATTCACAGAGTCAATCGCCGTCCGCCTGCTGCGGAAGTTCCAAGACAAGTCAATACGCTTGTTGTCGCTGTCTGTGTCCCCTTTTGGAAATGCTTTATGTTTCTCCATGAAAAGTTTTGGCTCAGCAAGGCGGAACCTGTATATGCTCTGCTTCACGTCACCTACCATAAAGCTGTTCCTGGGAGATGAGACAAGACGTAAGATCTCGTTTTGCACCGGGTTTATGTCCTGGTATTCATCAACCAGGACTTCCCTGTACCTGTCTTCGAGCTCCTTTGCCACATCGGATTTAACCCATTCGCCTTTTGAGTCATCCCACTCCCCGAGAACTCTAAGGCAGAGATGCTCCATATCTGCAAAATCTACAAGGCTCTTCTCACGCTTTGCAGCCGTATATGCTTTACCAAATTCCTTCACCACATGGATGAATGTCTTCATAGAGGGAGCTATGGCCCTGATATCGTCAACTAGTTCTTGAGCGGATCTGGAAAAACACTCATCCACGAGGCCCCTTAAGATCTCCTTTGCTTCGTTCCTCCGTGCCTGCGCCTCTTTCTTCAGCGCATCATCTGAGGCGCCTTTTCTTATGTTTGGAAGAGTTGGGAATTCCAACGCATTCAGGAGCTCGCCAATACCCTTCCAATCCCTGTCCCTACACGCGTTCAGTATCCTGCTGCAAGACTCGAACTCCTGTCTTAGCAACTCCGCATAAGCGTCAGGGCCTGATGGCATACGTGCAATCTCCACTGCCTGGCCCAGGCTTCGATATGCCATGGAGACTCTACGGCTTATCCCCTGAAGCGCAAGATCGATCCAAGGTAGATCACGAATACCGGCGCTAACGGAGATTGAAAACATAGAAGACAGCCCGGATAACCACTTGTCAGGGTCAGGCCTGCTACGCGAGAAATTGTAGACACGAAGGACGAAGTCCTTGACGTTTTCGTCGCCCCGTCCACCTCCGTACCTGTCCACAAGGTCTGTAAACACCTCTTCAAAGTCGACATCGTCATAGTAATCTTCAAACAAATCATCTATGACTTCCAATTGAAGCAACTGATTCTCCACATCGTCCATTACTCGAAACGCAGGGTCAATTCCCAAACGATAAAAATACTGCCTGATGATTTTGTGGCAAAAGGAATGGAGTGTCGATATGTCGGCCTTGCTGACCAGGGCCAATTGCCTGGCGAGCCTGGCGCTTGCCGGCTTGGAATCCAGTTCCTTCTCCAGCGCCTTCGATATTCTGTCCCTCATCTCCGCTGCTGCAGCATCAGTAAAAGTCACAACGAGGAGCATGTCTATATCTATAGGATCCTCAGGATGGGTGACGAGAAATATCACCCGCCTGACCAAAACTGCAGTTTTCCCTGCTCCTGCTGCAGCAGAAACCAGGAGATTGCGGTGCCTGGTAGTTATCGCATCCCACTGTTCTTCAGTCCACGGATCTTCGCGGGGAATAGCAGGGGATCCTGTACCGCCTGTCATGCCTTCTCCCCTTCCTCCCCTGAAACGCAACCCGGGTCTTGTATTATTGACCAGAATTCCTCGTCCTTCAGGCGTCTCTGGAGCCGGTATCTGTTACCTTCGACTAAGATATCAAAGGCGCATACTGGCTTGTAGCTGCAAAAAGCACATGCTCTGGCTGTTCCTTGCTTGTATGGCTTGATCCCGATTTCGCCTCTTTGGATCGATTGCGCCAGCTCCTTAAGCTTATCCTTCAGAAACCTCGACAGAACCTCATACTGCTCCGGTTCAACCACACACGCGCCTAACCCTCTGCTGGGCCTCCCCGTCTTCGTCACGCCTGCAGCCACCAAGTTCGATTGCTCCCCGGCTTCAACCTGAGAATCCATGAGTCTTATCACATCCGCGTCACCCACGATGAGCCCGCTCATCCTCAGCCTCTTCATGCGCTGCTTTTCCAGCTTATCATCATCAAGCGGGCCTTTGGCTGAAATAATCGGGTCAGTCATGGGGAAATATAAGGCGCCTGCAGGATACGCTTTTGCTCTCGTCAATCTCTCCCGGTTCTCCATAGCCGCCAAAAGATATACAAGAAGCTGCAGTGCAAGTCCGTAGTATACATCAGAGAGACGCAACCTATGGGCACGGCTCTTGTAATCAATAACTCGCAAGTACCACTCGCCTTGTGACTCCGCAATGTCAACCCTGTCTATGCGCCCCCTGACCGCTACCTGTCCACCGGTGTCGAGCTTGAGGGTAAGAGCAGGCAAATCCCCGGGCCCGCCGAAGATTATCTCGTGCCCTACCGGCCGGAACAGGCTGTGCCTTTCATGTTCTGCTAAGGCAGTCACCGAATTTCGGAGGATTCTCCTTAGAACTCTCGTCATATAACGATACCTGGCAGACGACATGAGAATCTCGTTCTGCAATTCAGGCGCCAATTCCTCAACTATCCCTCCAACAAACGTAGCGATTTCGTCAGGCCCCATCTTAGCAAGCTGTCTCGAATCATCAAGGCGAGAAAACAGAACACCCATTGCTTCATGCATGAACATGCCCATTCCCGGGGGTTCCAGTTTGTAGAGTGCCCGCTCTGTAAGGCCTAGAATATCACCGGCGAAATGAGCAAACGGGCATGACGCGAACCTCTCCAACCGAGTTACGCTGGTGCGCAAAGTGCCCTGGAAGAATGAGTCAACTGCCGATTTGTTGAGTATTCCTGCATCGTTCTTGAACCCAAGGCTTCCTAAGATAAACCCGGCATCCCGTCGCCGGCCCGGCTCGCTTACAAGCCATTCATAAACATCCAGCCAGAAACCGTCAATAGCCTGCCCTCTGTGCCTTCTCTGAAAAACCCTGGAAAGGAGCGCAGAAGCCTTCTTCTCTGATGTAATAGTGTCCAGCGCCTCTTCCCCGGGTGCAGGCAGGCCCATCCCTTTGAACTCCTCGCCAAGCTCAGGAAAGAGATCCCTGAGTTGTCCTATGACTTGTGAAGGGCGCTTTGCTTTTCCTTCCCCGTCAGCAAGGGGATAGCTTATCATGAGAAAATCCCATGCTCTGGTGAGAGCCACATAGACGTTATACTGCTCATGGAATTGCAAGAGCCTGCTGTCAGGCGCAAGGGCCAGATTGAACTCACCCAATTGCTGTCTGTCCCTATCCGTCAGAATGGTGTCCTCCGGCGCCCGTCTCGGGAAAGAATCGTATGTAGCTCCCATCAGGAAAGCCGCCCTTAGCGGAGGATGTCTTGATCTGTCGGTTGAGCCGACAATGACCTGGTCCAGAGCAGGAGGGATAAGTCCGAGAGTCAGGCTTTCCAGGCCTGCTTCAATTATTTCCTGAAACTCCTTCGAGGATATCTCTTTATCACCTAAGACCTGGACGACTTCATCAAGGAGATTGACAATTGCATTCCATACTTGCTCGTTTTCCCTTGCGCCTTCCGGATTCCCTGAATCAATGCACTCTTCTCTCCATTTGTCCAATTGGTTACTGACCGCAAGGTTCATCAAGAGCTCGAACAGGAAAGTGGCCATATCCCGGACAGAGATGCCCAGTCCTTGCATCTTATGGTAGAAGGTCAGCAAATCCCGGGTGGCCCTTCTTCTGATATCGTCAATACTCCCTTGAGCCTCCCCGTCTCCGGGGACGGCTTCCTCAGGCTCACCCAGGCCATATACTCGCCTGAAGACCCAGGGATTTTCGTCAGCCCACAGCGCCCCTTGAATTCCATGGGCCAGCACGTAGTTCTCCAGTATGTCCACTTCCCGGCGCCCAACAGGAATAAGGTCCGTTTTCAAGTACCGAAAAACCGGCTCCTGACGGAATCCGTAGGAAGCGATCTCAAGGGCTGATCTGATAAGCTCAATTAAGGGGTGGTGGGACACAGGACGCCTTCTGTCTATGAAGCAGGGGATCCCATAGTCTTTGAAAATCGGCGCGATCAAGTCGTGATATTCATCAAGTGCAGGGACTATGACTCCGATATCGCGAAATCGCATACCGTCTTCTCTTGCAAGCCTCAGAATCTCCACGGCCACAGCTTCGGTTTCAGCCCTGGGATTTGCACAAGCCACCAGCTTGAACCCGTGCGGCACCCCGGGGAACGGCTTGGGGGGCCTGGAGGCGGATTCCTTTTCAAGATGGCAGAGGGCAGGCGCGCGCTTCGGCGCATCCTTGCCGTCAAGAATCAAAGCCGGCTCTATCTCCACGTTAAGCTCGTGGGCAAGCTTTAGAAGATAATCATAAGTCTCCCAGGTAGGATGGAAAAGGTCTATCTCTCTGAGAGGCCGGGAAGCTTCTTCGGGATCCAGCAAGAGGGCGATGTTGACCTTCTCCGCCTCTACAAGCAATGCGCCCAACACGGAATACTCCTGGGGCGTGAATCCTCGAAACCCGTCCACCCAGATAGTCGCGGCGCGCACCAGGCGGGATTTGCTTATTCTGAGTGCAGCGGAAGTCAGGTATTCGTCAGGATCAAGATACCTGTCACTAAGATACTCGCGGTAAGCCTCAGCTACGATTATGAGGTCGTGCAACTTGAGAGTTACAGGGAGATCACCCATACCCTGCCTCTCCAGCTCATCCATGGCATTCTCCAAGTCGAGGCGACTGATGTTATATTGACTTAATTCCTTCAAAGTCGAAGACAGGCAAGATGCGAACCCGTATTGCCTGGATGCCGAGGCAAAAAGCCTGAGACTGTCTGCATTCTCCTGAACCAATGACCTCAAGGCCATAGCCTTGCCAAGTTCTTTGATGTGTTTTCGCCCGCCTCCCCCCAGTTCGGTAAGAACTCGGGCAGCAAGTCTTTTGAAGCTCAGCACCTGCGCACGGGCAAATCCGGGCAAATCAGGCATGTTGATCAGCATATGCTCCATTTGGAATGTAGCCTGGTCCGGAACAAGCAGAATAACAGGAGGCCCGCTGGGATCCTCAATAAGGGCTTCTCTGATATTGTTAAGACAGGCCCGGGTTTTCCCTGTTCCCGCCCGTCCGAGTATAAATCTTACACTCATGGATTATTCCCCCGCTCTTTCATAAAATGTTCCTCTCGGTGATGAAAAATCCTCTTTTCCGCCCCCCTAAGTAGATCGCCATAAATAATCGCCGGCTCATCCTTAGATATCCCCCTTGACGTTACGTGGATCTTGAGGCATTCTTTATCCGAAGACCCGTTTGAGAGGAGAAGGGTATTTTGTATTTAAGTGCTGGCCGACTGCATAAAGACTCCGGGATGTTCCACGTGACTCTGGATCCTGAAGGGCCCGGTGTAATCAGGCTCCACCTGAGAAGGCCGGAGAGGAAATTCTGGGACTTCCTTGGAAAGCCCAGACTGTCGATGCTATGGATAAACGGGACTCAGCTTCTTCTGCTTGAGGATTCCACCTCTGACATAGTCCAGGCCCTCATAGAAATAGTTGGAGATGAAACGCGCCCCGGCGAAGAGGTTTCTTTAGAGGCTTGGCTCAGAATTAAGAAGGAGATTGCAGAGCGAGTCCATAGCCTCTATCCGCGAACACCTGTATCCCGAATTGAAGAAGACATCGACTATATCTACGGACTCATTATTGAGTTGTCCAAAGGGGCGTGTCCTCGGGAAAAGGGTGTGGAGGGCGAGGTTATCAGCAGGGAAGAATGGCAGGCGCCTGCCAGGATGGATCTCATGATCTCTTCCATGAAGGGTTCAGGCTGCCAGAATGCATGTTCATGGTGTTACGCATCGGATATGCCTGATATACCCGAGCTGGACACTGCTTCCTGGAAAAAAGTCTTGGATTTGCTATGGCAAGCCGGCGTCCCGCATATAGATTTCACAGGGGGAGAGCCCACAACCAGGCCTGACTTGCTTGAACTCGTGGAGTATGCCGAAAAATTCGTAACAGGGCTCATCACCAACGGGAGAACCATGTCGGGTCTTGCCAAAGACCTGAAAAGAGTGAGTTTGGATTATGTCCAGATAAGTATTGAATCGGCTACGCCTGAGATTCACGACAGGATCGTGAGGTCCCCGGGTGCGTGGAAGGAGACAGTCAGCGGAATCCGGGCTGCGCTTGACGAAGGGCTTTATACGTCCACCAATACAACGTTGACCCGGGAGAACGCAGATGACTTCCCTCAGCTTATCCGCTTCCTTGCAAGTTTGGGTGTTCGTTACATCGGATGCAACAGCTTGATTAAGACAGGGCGCGGGGCAAGCCACAAAGATGCCTTGGAAGAGGCTGAACTCGAAGCAGTCCTCAGAAAGTCCCTTGAGATTGCAAACGAACTCAAGCTTGAGTTTAACTGGTTCACACCCACGTGTTATCTGAAGTTCAATCCTCTCAACCTGGGGTTAGGAGCGAAATCTTGTTCCGCGTGCATAACTAACATGGCAGTAAGGCCTGACGGGGTAGTCGCGCCTTGCCAGTCATGGTTACATGATGAAGGGCTCGGTAACATCCTCGAAGTCCCGTGGAGGCGGATTTTCAACCACCCTCTTGCACGCAGAATTAGAGAGCATGAATTTAAAGCTCCTCTGTGCAAAGAATGCGAGCACCTTGCCATATGCGGCGGCGCCTGCCAGATAGAACGGGTCTTGCCTCAAAGAACCACAGGTAGCATAGGAAGTAAGACAGGCGCTGATAAGTAAGGAAAGGAGGACATTATGATGCGAAAGAAGCTTCCCAACGTAAGACAGACAACGCTTATACAAGCATGTGTCTTCCTTGTAGTTGCTTGCTGCATTTTTGCGGCGCCGGTATTCGCAGACACCGGGACCTACAAGATCAAGAATTACACCGTGGAAATAACCCCTCAGCCTGACGGAAGCTGGGTGGCTGACTATATGCAAGAGTGGGAAGTGCTTGGGGGGTCGATTCCCTGGGTCACTGTAGGCCTGCCAAACGCGGACTATGAAGTCGCCTCATGGACCGGTTCGGCAGTGCGGGTGAAGCCTGACAATCAAGGTGCATGGACCGGGGTTTATGTCCAACTGGATGGTGATTACAGAAAGGGAGAGAGCTTCAATTTCGGATTCAAGGTGACTCAACGTAGAATGGCATACCCCAAGGGTGATTCACACGTCGAGTTTTCCTTCACCCCGGGTTGGTACGATAACAGCAACGTTGAACGCATGGTTATTACCTTAAGAAACCCCTGGTCGTCTGAAGACTTGAAGCTTGTATCGCCTGCAGCCTCTGAGAGGCGTGACGACAAGGTTGTGTGGGTAACATCGCTCCGGCCGGGTGAGCGTTTCAAGGTAAATTTCGCGTTTTCACCTGAAGTCTTTACCGGGCTCCGGAGAACCCCGGAACAAAAACCGGCATCCGGATATAGTGGGTCCGCGAAAACAGCCGCCCCTGCTATTTTGGGGTTTATAATTCTTGTCATAGTCGTCCTGGTGTTCATCATGATTATCAGCGCTATCTTCAGGAATCGCCGAAGGGATTACAAGGGCAGGCGTGGAATTTACTATGGGACTCCCAGGCCTTTCGGTGCACCTGTCATAGTAGCGCCAGGCACGAAACTTGGGAAGCTGCCAGGTAAGAAGAAAGGGTCTTCCGGCTCAGGGGATTCTAAGAAATCCGGGAGCGGCGGTGGCGGGTTCGGCGGAAGGTCCGCAGGGTGTCATTGTGTATCGTGCGCATGTGCCTGTGTGTCCTGTGCATGCGCATGTGCGTGCGCAGGAGGACGGGGCGCAGGTTGTGCCGGGAAGTTCAGCCGGATCGATGATGGCAGCGAAGATGACGCAAGGAAAAGAGCTGACAAGGCATGATTCTGATTTCTCCAACCAGGAATCGCCTCATCCGGTTTCTCTGCTCTCTACTGGTGATCGCCCTCGCAAGTGTAGCAGTCTCAGGGTGCCGGATTGAGAAAAAGACTCCTCAGTCTTCCGGCACCGTGCTGGACAGGCCTTATGACGAGAACGTTGAGGTCCCGTCAGGAGATCCTGATTTCCCCCGTTTAGGTGAGTACTGGGTAGTCGACCCGGACGGCTTAGTAGGAGCATCCTCAGTCCGGATGGCCAATGAAACACTGGACGATTTGAAATCCCGGCGTACCGCTGAGGTGGTCGTAGTCGTCCAAAAAGGCGTTAAGCACCCGGTTGAATGGTCCACTCATTACGGCAGATGGCTCAGGTTAGGTGAAGTGGAAGGACCCCATCAAAACAACGGTATCGTATTCTTGATAATACCTGATGCACCCGGCGGGTCGGGAAAGGTTTGGTACAGTATTGGCAGAGGCTTGCCGAAATTGACATCGTCTGATATGGGTCCTCTCATCGAAGAGGCAGCCTCATATGCTAATGCTGATGATCTGGACGGAGCAGTGATATCCATCGCAAGGAATATCCATGATATCCTCCGAAGGATATATGGGAGGGAAGAAGAATGAAAAAAGGGTGCCTCTTCGGGGCAATAATAGGCATTGTAATCTTAGTTGTGCTTGTTTCGGGATTCTCCTGGATAATGGGGATACAGAGGAACTTGGTTCAACAGCAACAGAATGTGTTGGCGCAGGAAGGCCGTTATGGGGCGGCTCTCGAGACTCTGGGTGAGAAAATAAAAGGAATATGGGCAATTCAGCGAGATTTCCTTGAACACGAAAAGGGCACGCTGACCGACGTAATAAAGGCAAGAGCGGAGGCTTTGGACCGCTCAGGCCGGGAGTTCGCGGATGCGGCAGCAGAAGGCGATCCTAACAAGACTATCGAAGCGGCTACAAGATTCCAGGAAGCAGCCCGCGGGCTTTCGCTGTCAGTCAATGTGGTCGCTCTTCAAGAAGCCTATCCCCAGTTGTTTTCTCCTCCTATAGTGCAACAGACCATGCGTGGCCTTGAGGAAGCCGTAAATGAGATTCGCACATCCCTCGATGACTGGCAAGTGTCTATCAGGACATACAACACTTATAGGGGACAATGGCCACAAAGCTTCGTAGCAGGGATTCTAGGCTTCCCCGGCACCTATGATTATTATAAGGCTGAGAAAGCCAAGCTGGATATGGAGGAGCTTATGCCTTCCAGATAACAAAAGAGAGGACGGATAGGCTGACCAAGCCTGCCTACAAGAAATAAAGAAGGGGTGAGTTGTGTTGACGAGTACCGTTGTTGAGCTCACGGGACATATCATCGATTCAAGGACTCTTCCCAACGTGCTGGACGCCATTATTGCACAAGGTGGCGACTTCGACATCGAAGAATTCAAAGTAGGTAGGAAGAATGAAGATCCCAGCTATGCCAGGATATTGATTAGAGCCCAGAGTCAAGAAGGCCTCGACATGATACTGGATGAAATAAGGCCTTTAGGTGTGGTCGAACTCCATCAAGATGAGATAGCGGTAGAGCCGGCGCCGAAAGACGGAGTGTTTCCCGACAACTTCTATTCCAGCACTAACCTGGACACGTTTGTGAAGATTCGCGGTTCGTGGATCCCCGTGGACGATATTGAGATGGACTGTGGTATTGTCGTCGATTTCTCCGGGGTTTCTCCGACGGCGCGCTGCGTACCTATAGGCAGCATCAAAAAAGGTGACAACGTAATTGTCGGAGGGAAAGGCATTAAGGTAATTCCTCTGGAGAAGTCAAGAAAACGAGAAGTCTTCAGCTTCATGGGAAGCGCAGTCTCCAGCGAGCGTCCGAAGATTTTGGCCTTGGCAAATATTGCGGAGACAATGAGAGACATCAGAGCTCGTAACAAGAAGATTCTTGCAGTGGTAGGGCCTGCAGTTATCCATACCGGCGCAGGCAAGCACCTGTCCTCGCTGATAGAAGCAGGCTACATTAACGTGCTGTTCGGCGGAAATGCAGTAGCAACCCATGATGTGGAATGGGCCTTGCTCGGGACGTCTCTGGGGGTCTACTTAGACACCGGAATTGCAGCTCCTGCAGGCCATACCCACCATATCAAAGCCATCAACGCAATCCGCAAGCATGGCAGCTTTGAAAAAGCGGTAGAAGCAGGCGAGCTTACCAGAGGGGTCATGTACTCATGTGTGACGCGCGGGATAAGCTATGTTCTGGCAGGATCCATACGAGACGACGGCCCGATGCCCGGTGTCATCACTGATTCTGTGGAAGCTCAAGAAGCCATGCGTCGCAACTTGAAAGACGTTGAGTTAGCGCTGATGCTGTCCACAATGTTGCATTCGATAGCTACAGGCAACCTGTTGCCGGGGAACGTCAAGACTGTATGCGTTGACATTAACCCGGCTACTGTTACAAAACTTGCAGACCGCGGAAGCCACCAAGCTGTAGGTGTAGTCAGTGACGTCGAGCTGTTCCTGAAAGAACTGGCGCACCAGCTTGTGGGATAGCCACACTGAACCCGGAAGGCATACTGAAAATGCTATGGCAAGGCCTGAGAGGTGAACCCTTTGATGCTGAGAAACGCTACACTAATCGCTCCACTTGTGGCATGGATTATTGCTCAACTGCTCAAGTTCATGCTGGATGCAGCCTCAAAGCGAAGGCCTGACTTTACAAGATTGGTAAATCCGGGGGGAATGCCAAGCTCACACTCGACCCTCGTATCCTGCATGTCAGTTATGGTAGGAAGGATTTACGGCTGGGAATCACCTCTCTTTGCTATGGCGTCTGTTCTGTCCCTCATAGTCCTGTATGACGCTGCAGGCGTTAGGCGAGCTGCAGGAAGACAGGCGCGAGTCATCAATCGCATGCTCGAAGACATATACAAAAAAGGCAAGGTGCCTGAACAACGTCTCAGGGAGCTGTTGGGCCACACGCCTTTGGAGGTTTTTGCAGGTGTTGCGCTAGGCGCCATAGTAGCCTTCAGTTGGCCTGTTGCGTAATATGTCAACCGGTAAGGATCGCTCCCGGCGCAACTCATAGGCATTCCCGGCATAACTCAGGGGCATTCCAGGAATAACTCATGGGTATTCCAGGCATGACTCATGGGCCTTTCCGGCATGATTCATAGGCCTTAATAGGCCTTTGCTACTTGCGATATCGGGGCACACCGCGCATTGCATATGTGTATATATATAGCACAGGCAGAAGCTTGAGCAAGTAGGAGGGGATGTCTTTGTCCCGGCTCAAACGACTCCTTATGCTAGTCCTCTTAAATCCCATTTTTCCCGCGTTTCTGTGGGGGCCTTTCACCCATACGCACATTAACAGGAAAGCCTTGGCGAGAGCTAAGAAGCTGATGGAAAGTGGAGACGATACGATTAACCAAGATATGGTAGG
>MTKW01001725.1_pt1 | contig 48498 bp, 53 predicted proteins | sample 1042761 | NCBI WGS metagenome assembly MTKW01 (sample SAMN06205366, study PRJNA360243) | anaerobic digester metagenome | biome: Wastewater treatment plant; feature: Anaerobic digester sludge; material: sludge; isolation source: anaerobic digester fed with sludge from wastewater treatment plant ... | reverse complement strand
CCGATAACGGAGACTAACCGACCTAAGTTTGGCGCCTAGGTAGCTCTTAGGGTAGGTTCAACTCCACTTAGGAAGGCATTTTACAGCCTACGAATGCCTCTCTCTGCAACCCAGAGGTGTGAGTCTACTGGCCCTCGTCTTTGCATTTACAGGTATGCCAAAAAACCATGCTTATGGTTTATAAATATACACCAACTTTAGCGTTCGAGCAAGATGGTTACTAAATCATCAAACTGCCGCTCAATTCTCGCACGGAAGCAAAGCCCTGCTCCTCCATATACTCGGCTATGCCATCGATCACCCGCCAGGCAGTGGTAGGCTCCACAAAATTGGCGGCACCGATTTGCACTGCGCTGGCACCACATAGCAGAAACTCGATGGCATCTGTGGCAGTCATGATACCACCCATGCCGATAACAGGCACCTTAACGGCCTGCGCCACCTGCCAAACCATACGCAACGCCACCGGCTTGATGGCGGGACCCGATAGTCCCCCTACGATGTTGCCTAGTAGGGGACGCCGCGTCCGGATATCAACGGCCATGCCTAGCAGGGTGTTGATCAAGGAAATTGCGTCTGCTCCCGCTTCCTCAGCCACCATAGCTATGCGGGCGATATCGGTTACATTAGGTGACAGCTTAACAATCAATGGGAGCTGTGTGTACTGGCGCACTTGCCGTACCACCTGGTGTACCGCCTCTTCGCTGGTGCCAAAGGCCATGCCGCCCGCTTCCACGTTGGGACAGGAAATATTGAGTTCTAAGGCAGCGACTCCGGGTTGCTGCAACCGCTCGGCCAGCTCACAGTATTCATCGATTGTATTGCCAGCCAAGTTGACAATGGTTGTCACGCCCAGTTCCCGTAGCTGGGGCAGATAATGGGCGAGGAAGTAATCTACGCCCGGGTTTTCTAAGCCTATTGAATTCAGCATCCCAGCGGCCGTTTCCACTATCCGCTGGGGGCGATTGCCGGCCCGGGGTTTCAGGGTAGTACCCTTTACCACTACCCCGCCTAAAGCACTCAAATCGCCAAAATCGCGAAACTCCAGTCCATAACCGAAGGTACCGGAGGCGGTCAAAACGGGGTTCTGTAACTGTAGACTGCCAATGCTAATGCTTAAGTCAACTCCCATTATAGCTCCACCTCCCGTGCGCAAAATACGGGCCCGTCGGTGCATACATGCTTGTAGCCACCACCGGGTACAGGCACCGCACACCCTAAGCATGCTCCTAGACCACAGGCCATATAAGCCTCCAAGGAAAGTTGTGCGGTTAATTCTCTTTCTCTTACTAGCGACTGCAATGCTTTCAGCATGGGGTTAGGGCCACAGGCAAATATTTCTCCGCCAGCACCCGACTGCAAGAACCCAGTCAACAGTTGGACCACGTTGCCTTTAATGCCATAACTACCGTCGTCGGTGCTGCATGCCACCGCAACTCCCAGCCTTTCGAAGGCGTCGATACGCACCAAATCTGAGGCTGTGCGGGCTCCGTAAAGCAGTCGTGTATTTACCTGGTTAGCCGCCAGTTGTCGAGCTAACAGGAGCATGGGCGCGATACCAATGCCTCCCGCCACTAAGATCGCAAAGCTGGGAGTCACCGACTTAGGCATAGAGAAACCTCGACCCAGCGGACCTAAGATGCTCAATCGAGTATTCTCTCCAAGCTGGCTGAGCAGCCGAGTGGAGGTACCCACTCTTTGGTAGAGCAAATCGATGGTGCCTTGGCTAGGGTCACAATCGTGAACGCTTAAGGGAGTGCGCAATAACGGGTCATAGGTATCGGTCACACGTACTTGCACGAATTGACCCGGTTGTACTTGCTCGGCAATTGCGGGAGCTTCCGCCCGCAACAGCCAAATCTGGCGACTAAGTTGTTCATTGCTGACAATTGTAGCACTGCAAGAGGCAAGCACCTTATCCCTCCTACTACCTGTTATCGAAGACCACATGGCCGTTAACCATGGTAAGCAACACTTGTCCAATCAATTCCTGATCTAAATAGGGCGTGTTTTTACCCTTTGAATGCAACCTATCGGTCTCTACGCACCACCGTTTGTAGGGATCCAATATTATTAAATCGGCGGGAGCCCCGACGGCTAGACGCCCCTGTGGCAGCCCCAGTAGGGCTGCGGGCCGACAAGTCATGGCTGGCAGCATTTGCTCCAGTGGCATTAGGCCTGAATGCACTAGGGCCGCCTGAGCCACAGCAAAAGCAACCTCCAAGCCGCTGAAACCGAAGGCTGCCTGACTGAGGGGTAGCTCCTTTTCGCTGCTGGCGTGAGGAGCATGGTCGGTGGCAATAACATCAATGGTACCGTCTAGCACCCCGCCCAATAGGGCTTGCCGATCGGCCTCGCTACGCAATGGCGGGTTAACCTTAGCCTGCCCCAGTAGGGTAGGCACTATATTCTCAGTCAGATGTAAGTGATGGGGAGTAACTTCGGCCGTAACTTTCACACCCCGTGCTTTGGCAGCGCGAATCAAGTTCACCGACTCGGCCGCACTAACATGGCAGACATGCAGATGTCCACCAGTCATCTCCGCCAGATAGATATCACGGGCCAGCATTATGTATTCGGCGGCGGCCGGAATCCCCGGGTCGCCCAATTGTTCACTGATTGGACCAGCGTTAATACTACCTTTGCCAGCCAGCTCCGCATCTTCTTCATGGGCCATAATAGGCAGCTCCAAACGCCTCGATGCTTTCAAAGCTTCTAGCATCAGTTGGCTACTCATTACTCCTCGCCCATCGTCGGAAAAGGCTACCGCTCCGCTGTCTCTTAATCCCTGAAAGTCGGTGGTCTGCCCACCAGCCTGTTCGAGAGATATGGCACCAATAGGCAGCACTTTGACCGCACTGGAGGATAGGGCCTGTTCCTTTACCCAAGCCACCCGCTCGGGCGTATCTAAGGGGGGCTTAGTGTTGGGCATACAGGCAATGGTTGTAAAGCCGCCAGCGGCGGCAGCTCGGGCGCCGCTGGCTATAGTTTCTTTATATTCATACCCCGGCTCCCGTAAGTGGGTATGCACATCGATAAAGCCGGGGGACAAAATGGCATCGGCTAAATCAACTACCTGGGCGTTAGGACAAGGTATGCTGGGAGCGATGGCGGCAATCTGCTCACCGGCCACCAAAAGCTCCCCCCGTATCAATTGGCCCCGCTCCACATCGGCCAACCACCCATTACGGAATAGAATTTTGTTCTTGCTACTGTTCATCAGCCTGCAACACCTTCTCAGGAGCACGCTTGGGTAACATTAGATTGAGCAATACTCCGGCCACGGCGCCTAAGCCCATGCCACTAAGATTGAAGATAGCCAACCCGCTGATACCAAAAATGAGCACGGTGCTGACGATGATCAGGTTACGGGTATCACTTAAGTCCACCTGTTTTTCCACTAAAGTACGGATTCCCACGGCCGCTATCATGCCGAAGAGCAGTACCGTAATACCACCCATAACCGGTGTTGGTACCGTACCGATAAGAGCTCCGATTTTCGGGAACATGCTGAAGATGAGTACGAGAACAGCTGCTACCTGCACGACTATAGGATTATGCACTCCAGTTAGGGCTAGGACTCCCACATTCTCTCCATAGGTGGTGTTGGGTGGGCCACCTAGGAAGGCGGCTAAAGAAGAGGCAATCCCGTCTCCTATCAAGGTACGATGCAAACCGGGGCTAGCTAAGAAATCTCTCCCGGTGGTACGCCCTATGGTGAGCACATCACCCAAGTGTTCAATCATAGTCACGATAGCCACCGGAGCTATCGTCAAGATTGCTCCCCACTGCCAATTGGCCGGATTTAACAGGGTGTCAGCCCGGTTATTAAAGAAATTGGACATATAGGCCGGCAAAGCTGGCGTCCAGGGAGTTTCCTTAAGCAATTGAAGCAAGTTTTCCCCCTCGGTGCTAACGAACAGCCCAAGTTCAGGGGAGCGCCAATTGACAAAGAGAGCAAAAGCATAGCCGGCAATGATACCTAACAGAATTGGAATGATCTTAGCCATGCCTTTCCCGTAATAGCTAATAAGCACAACGGCTAGTAAAGTAAACATGGCTGTAGGCAGATGGGCTGAGGCCATGTCTTTTGCCGTGCCGGCCAAACCGAGCCCAATTGTCATGATTACCGGGCCCACCACCACAGGAGGGAAGAGCTGGTCAATAAAACTGATACCAATGCGGGCAATGAGGAGGGCCATAGCCACATACACTAACCCGGCTACAAAACATCCGGCCAAAGCACCGGCGACACCATATTCATTGCTAGCCGCAATGATAGGGGCAATAAAGGCAAAGGAAGAACCGAGATAGGCTGGCACCTGCCCGCCAGTAATCAGTTGAAAGACTAGTGTGCCAAGTCCTGAGGTAAACAGGGCGGTAGACGTATCGAGACCGGTCAGAATCGGCACTAGCACTGTTGCCCCAAACATGGCAAAAACGTGTTGCAAACCTAAGGGCAATAGCCTGGACAATGGAACTGGTTCATATGGCTTCTGCATGTTCTTTCCCCTTTCGCTCTCAATGACTAATTTTGGCTTTCCTCGAGAATCACAACTTCGTCCTTGCCATCTATCTCTTTAATGCGAACCGCAATCTGCTCGCGCCGAGAGGTAGGCACATTCTTACCTACATAATCAGCCCGAATAGGCAGCTCGCGATGTCCCCGGTCGACTAAGACCGCCAATTGGATCAGGCGTGGTCGCCCCAGATCAATCAGGGCATCTAGGGCTGCCCTCACAGTGCGCCCGGTGTAAAGCACATCGTCGACTAGAACAACTATCTTGTCCACAATGCTGACCGGAAGTTCAGTGGGGTGAACAGTTACCCGCTCCTGCAAGCGATCCAAGTCATCCCTATAGGACGTGATATCTAGGTTCCCCACCAAGACCGTCTTGCCTTCAATGCGCTCTATGTTGCTCGCTAGCCGTTCTGCAAGCGGTATGCCGCGGCGACGAATGCCCACCAGCACCAGGTCTTCAGTGCCTTTGTTACGTTCAATAATTTCGTGAGCAATCCGAGTCAAGGCCCGCTGAAGTGCCCGCTCGTCCATCAGCTGGGTTTTTTCCCGATATCCTTGCACCTTATTACCTCCTTACTGCCTTTTAAGGGCATAATTAAGGGCCTTCCTGCAAGATAGGTACAGGAAGGCCCTGGAAAGCTACTTTGGGCGTACTCCTTGCTAGTCTCGCAGGACTAACTTAAAGGGTTCTTCGCTTAGACTAGCAGTTGGGCACTAATCTTGTCAACACTTATTTAAGGTTGTCGTAATTTGTCTAATACCTTTTGAAAATGCGCTGGAATAGGGGCCGTAAACTGGGCTATTTCCTGGGTAATAGGATGCAGAAAGCCAAGATGCCAGGCATGGAGCAGCTGCCCGTTAAGACCGAAAGCTGTTTTCTTGGGACCATAAACGCTATCGCCCACTACCGGGTGGCCCAAATGGGCCATATGTACGCGGATCTGATGGGTACGGCCAGTTTCTAACTTTAATTCAGTCAAAGTGTAGTTACCGAACCGTTCACTCACTTGATAATGGGTAATCGCCTCTCGCCCCCCGGCCACGATAGCCATCTGCTTGCGCAGCAGGGGGTGCCGAGCAATGGGGGCATTTACTGTTCCCCTATCCTGCTTCAAGTTACCGTGCAGCAGAGCCACATACCTACGCTCTATCTGACGTGCCTTTAATTGCTCGGAAAGTTTACGGTGAGCCAAATCATTCTTGGCTACCACTAACAGCCCCGAGGTATCCTTATCCAGCCGATGTACAATTCCTGGCCGCAGTACCCCGTTAATGCCCGATAAGTCCCCAATATGATAAAGCAAAGCATTTACCAGAGTTCCGCTGTAATTCCCCTGCGCTGGATGGGTAACCATTCCTTGTGGCTTATTTACCACCGCCAGGTAAGCATCTTCGTAGATAATGGTTAGGGGGATGTTTTCCGGAACTACTTCCAACGGCTTGGGATCAGGAACGGTAATAGAGACCCACTGCCCTGCACGTAAGCGATGGTTACTCTTAAGAACGGTAACATCCTCTACGCGGACCTGGCCCTCAGTGATCAACCGCTGCACCTGGGAGCGGGTCAACTCTAGCTCCTGAGCAGCCAGCCAGGAATCAAGGCGCTGACCACTATCTTCACTGGCTACTTGAAGCCGAAATTCTTGCATGGCTATCTCCCGACTTCCTGTCGCCACAAAGTTGCTACCAGGAGTAAGGCCCCAACCACCACTGCGCTATCAGCCAAATTAAAAACTGGCCACCACCGCAGATCAACGAAATCGATTACATAGCCATAAACAAGACGATCGTACATATTCCCTAAAGCCCCACCCACAATTAGAGCTAACGCCACACGCCCCCACGTACCGAATAGACGCAGATGTTCTCGCCAGAAGAAAAGACATACGAAAAATCCCATGCTAATTGCTGCTAACAGCAAAGCATTGCCCCCAAACAAGCCAAAAGCGGCTCCCGTGTTCCTGACGTGGGTTAGGTGTAACCAATTGCCTAACAGAGGTCGGCTGGACCACAAAGGAAAAGCCCTGACAACCCAAACTTTTAGCAGGCGATCAAGGGCCAACACTGCTAATGCTAAGAACACGTATGCCATCGATGTGTAATCCTCCTTACATTTACCTTACCCCGGTTGCCGCTGGCCCTTTGCCAAAGGTTTGAAACAGGGGCGTTCTAAGCCGGGATCTATATACCTGCAGGGCACTGGCAAAACGAGCTTTTCAAAAAGCTACAGCTCTACCATGCCCTAGGTGAAGGCTAAAAAAAGCTGTCCTAATGATGGACAGCCCTAGATAATTCTAACACGCAAAATATTATGGCTCAAGGGGGTTCTTCTCTCGTCCTTGCCGTGGCCCCCGTTTGCCAAACTGGTATTTGCTGCGATCGAAGGAGGCGGGTAATGCTTCCTCTTCAGCAACTATTCCGATAGGCTCATCGTGATCAATATAAACATCGTTGTAATCTTCAACCTGGCGGAAATCACCCGGGGTATTTGACGTTCCGTAGCGGGCCACTGCCTGCCAAGCATCTTCCCCATCAAAGCCGATGTTTTCATTGGCGGCACCATCGGTGAAGCTCTGCCGCAGGAGCCGGTTAACGCCCAGCTCTTCCGCAGGGCTGGAACCTACTCGCCTTTGATCGGCTTCTGCACAGGGAAGGCAGTTGGCCACGTACGGCAAAGTAAGCAAACGTTCCTCGGGAATTGGACGGCCGCAATTGACACACCAGCCATAGGTACCCTGCTCTATCCGCTGCAACGCCGAGTCAATCTGATCCAAGAGATGTTCCTGATCTTTTTGCAGCCCCAAATCTTTACTGCGTTCGTAGGTTTCCGATGCCACATCGGCCGGGTGATTATCGTAGGTAGCAAATTCACTTATACTAGCAGACAGCGATTGGCTTAAGTCTGCCCTTAAATCGGACAAGGTGGTCTCGGTAACATTACGTAGCTCTTGCAGGCGGTGTTTAAATTGCTCCAGATGAGCTCGTTGCATGGTTGGACCTCCTATTTTGCAAGTTGGCCCTGTACAATCTTCACTATCTCGGCGATAAAATCGCCTATCACCGGCAGATTCAAAATAGCTAGCTCGTTAAGCAAGAAAATTACTAGGGCCGCTAATAGTGTCCCCCCAATTGCAATTCCCACTCCTCGGGCCATTCCCGCCAAGAAGTTGACCCACATCAAACGCCAAGGACGGTTCAGGAGAGCGATATAGTCTACCAACCGCATCCGCTCCAAGTAGTACACCAGCTCTTCTGCTTTGTCGACCAACTTTTCCTTAGCCTTATTTTCGCCCGGCATATAATCACCTCTCGTCCCTAGTAATATGCTGCCAGCAGCAAAGCTAGTCTAAACTGCTAGGGATTTAGGGCTAAAGCTTGTGATTAGTTCATAGAGCTGGTGGCGGCGGTCTCTAATTGCTCCCAATCGTCACCATCGAGCATTTCTAGCTGGGCCTTAAGCAAATTAATCAACCGGGCCCGGAACACACCCGCCTGTTTACGCATTTCATCTAACTCAGCCGTCATTCGGCGTACTTTACCAATAGCTTCATCGACCAAGCGCTCAGCCTTCATTTCCGCCTCCCTAATTATCAGTTGGGCTTCCCGTTTAGCGCTGGCCTTCACTTCTTCTGCCGTTTCTTGAGCTACTACTAAAGCGTTATGTAATGTCTGCTCCAAGTTGTGATAATGCTCTAGTTTCTCTCTCAGGGCATGATTGGCATCCTTGAGCTCTGCACTCTCTTTAAACACTTGCTCCAGATCTTTGATAATCAAGTCTAGAAATTCATCAACCTCATTGCGGTCATATCCGCGCAAAACCGTTCTAAACTCTTTGTTATGAATATCTAGTGGTGTTAATGACACAGAGGCACCCCCTTATGAGATGAGATTCACTACCAAGTTCAAGAGCAACACAACAATTAAACCCGATACGTCTACCTCAATATCGCCAAAACTGATGCGAGGTACATATCGCTGTATTGGGGCCAAGATTGGATTTGTTAGTGCCAAGATGGCCCGTCCAAAACTCGTCTCTCCCAGTGAAGGGATAAAGTCCATAATGACGCGGACCACTAGAATGAGCAGTATAATTTCTAGCCCTAGCCGCAGAAAATTCACCCTTAGAATCCTCCCGTCTTACCGGGTTTCTCAATGCGGTTCAACATATCTTCTTCCAGCAGGTTGCTGACATCCACATTAGCCGGCGCAAGCAAGAATATCAGGTCACTGACTCGCTGATTCCGCCCTCCTAAGGCATATACAGCGCCACTAATGAAATCTAAGATGCGCACTCGCACCCGTTGTTCGGCCCCTTCTAAATTCACCACCACTGGACGTCGTGCCCGCAAATGATCCACAACCGGTTGCACATCTTCGTACGACTTAGGCCCTAAGACAACCAGTTTCATGCTCTTAGCCGACTGTAGTTCAACAACATTGGGCCGATGACGAAGTGGCATCTCTACCAACTGCGTTTCCTCATCATCGACGATTTCCTCAGTATCCTCCTCATCTTCATCCTCGAAACCGATGAAGTCGAGAAACTTTGACCAAATGCTCATTAACCTTCCCTCCTACCAAAAATCGCTGTCCCGATCCGCACCATGGTTGCACCTTCCTCGATGGCTACCTGGAAGTCGCCCGACATACCCATGGAAAGGTGCTTCATCTCGTAGCCTCTGGCATGGGTCGCTAGCTCATCAAACAGTGATTTCATCTGGCGGAAATAACCCCGCACTTCTTCCGGATTGCTAACCTGCGGCGCAATAGTCATAAGGCCGCAGATTTGCACCTGTTGGTGCTCGGCCGCCACCGTCTGCACGAACTCTTTCACTTCCTGCGGTGCCAAACCCGACTTGCTGGCCTCACCGGCAATATTTACTTGTACCAAACATCTAGCCGGTCTATCTAGGTTACTGGCACAACGCTGTAGTTCTTTGGCAAGCGACCAGCGATCTAAAGAATGAATGAGTCCTGCTTTAGGCAGTATTTGCCTAACTTTGTTGGTCTGCAAACTACCGATGAAATGCCAACGCAGGTGAAGATCGGCCAAAGAATCGATCTTCGGCACTGCCTCCTGCACCCTGTTTTCCCCAAAATCAATAACACCTAACTCATGCAACGCTCGGACCTCGTCTGCTTGGCGCGTTTTGCTTACAGCGATTAACGTAATGTCTTCTGGTTTACGTAAAGACGTAGCTGCAGCCTTGTGGATAACTGCCTTCAGAGCATCTAAGTTGTCTTGCAGCCGTCTACTCATTCAGCTTCACTTCCTTAGTCTTTCTGTCACATCTTGACCGTCAACCAGGCCCTCAGGCCTAGTCACGACCGACATACCAGGCTGCAACCCTACAACAATCACCTTCTTCTTGTTGGGCTGCTGCAGAATTTCAATGGGCATAGCTTTTACCGCGTTCCCTTCCAGCACAAAAACCACATTCTGATTTTCTATCGTGGTTACTGCCTGCACCGGGATTGAGCAGTAGACCTCTCCTTCTTTATGGAGGCTAACCTCCATAAAGCGAGGTAGCGCCATGCTGGCTTCCTCTACAAGCAATAGTACCTGCCCCGAAGCTAGTCCGTCATGTTCCACCACCCGGGCTGAAAATACCTTGTCTTGCCAGCAAACACTAACTGTTTGCCATTCGGGCGGAATCTCTACCTTGTCAGTATCCACTTGCGTTAGTAAATAGGTTCGGTTATCTACAGCAACTTTAAACACCGGTTGCCCGGCTGCAACCTGGGCGTCGCCCTCAGTTTGGTAAACGGGAGCCGACTTGCCAGCCTGCAACTGCCCCCATAAATCGGGCGCAATTTTCGTCGGACTGGCCAAATCCTCTAGTCCATCTACCCAAAAATAGACCGCTCCTCCTGTCGGAGCGTAGATTGGAACTATGGCCTGTTGACGTCGATACTCCAGCTCCTGCCGTTGTTCAGCAGTAGCCACTTGGCTTTGAGCCAGCAACTGGTGATCCTGCTGTAACTGCACAACCCCTTTAGCGATCTGGGATAGGCTATTGTACAAAGTATTGTAGTTCTCTACGGCTTGTACCATAAGAGCTTGTTTGTAGCTATCCATTGCCGCGTAAAGCTCACCTTGGGCCGAGAGCAGTTTATTCTCTATATCGGCAATGCTCTGCTCATTGGGGTTGCCTTGCTGTTCCCCTTTTTCTAGCTTCTGTATTTCAGTATCAATCTGAGCAAGAAGATCCTTATCTACCACTTCCATTACCAACCGGCCAGATTCCACCTGGTTCCCTGGCTCAATTACTAAATTGACTCGGCCCGGTTTATCTGCCAACACCACAACCTCTTGTCTCAACAACACGGCTTCAGCCGCAAGCCCTGGCATATCTTCCACTTGTTCTGCCTGTGCAAATGTTAAGTAGGTCGGACGACCGCGCCAGCCCGCTATCAATCGGTAAGCACCACGTCCGAGCCAAAAGAAACCTAGACCAATCCCTAAGAAAATAGCCAAAACAAATAGCCGCTTCAGAAATTTGCGGGGCTTAAATCTTCTGCGGTTGCGCCCTTTCTTTTTCAATGCCATTCACCCCCGCTACCCATACATTCAAACAAGCAAATGTTTGCTCTATTGCCAATTAGTCACAACGCCACAGCATCGTGAGTAAGTACAAACTGATAGTCGCTACGCATCCATCACTTCATTGCCCGCAACGCTAAAGGCGTTGCTGGGAGGTGCCTTGTTTCTTCCATTATTCTCTGCGCACTGCGAAAATCCTGCAATTACCTGCTACTAATTGGTCACAAGTTGCTCGCGGGCAACCAGATAACCGCCCTCTTGGGCCAGTTCTCCCAGTTGGCCACCTCCGCATGCTTCGCACCGTACTACACCCGGATCTAGGATCTGACCACAACTTAAGCAAAGGGTCCTATTTATAGGAACCATGTAAACGATGCCTTCTCGAAGTCGGCCCGACTGGGGCCAGGGGGCCACTTGACCCGCAGGAAAAGCTGGTAGCATATCCGCATTGAAAAGGTAGCTGTAGCTTGTCCCCTCCGGCCATAAATTGCGCACCAAGGGAAAAGTGCTGGCATCGTAGGCGAAGAAACGATGCGCGACTCGAGCAGCAGGCACCAGACCAACCTGCAGATTAAGAGAGTAATAGTTACGCCAATGCTCGCAAATCTCATTGAGTAGGCTCAAGAAATCCCCTTCGCCGATGGTCAACGCCGCTCCGAAGCGATAGCGGGCCACCTGCAATGCCTCCTCAATGCCGATAGGCACTAGTAGAAGCAGCGCCGTAGATAAGAGCGGCACCTGTCCGGCAGCCGATACTTGTTGAGCTGTCAAGGGAAAATCGGAAGGTTGCAGTGCGGTAAGGATCTCCGACCGATGCACTACTTGCTTGGCTACCAAGCTAAATATAGCATCAATATTAGCCAGGAAGTCCCGCTCGTTCTCTGCCTTCAGGGCCAAACGGGGCAAGTTTACAAAGGTACGGGAAATGAGAACCGGCGAGGCCATTTCCAGCCGGGTTCCGCTGGCTAGAAACTGCACCTCATCGGGATAAAGGGTAGAGAAATAGACAAAGGAAGGGTTGCCACTCTGCTCGGCCACTTGACGGGCTAAGCGGGTGGTAGCATAACCACCATCCTCCTCGGAAAAGTTGACCCCAGCCTTAAGCTGATATATTATCTGCGCCGTCTGTCCTGCCTTCCCCTGAGCGATGGCTCGTAATAGAGCCTGTATCAGCAGTTGACCTAGTGGTGAACTTTCCAAGCCAATACTTAGGCACACTTTGAGCGGCTGGGCCGAACCAGTCATCAGGGCCAGACTTATGTTAGCCAACAGATGCTGCGCAAAATACTCCACCTCGCCGGGCCCAGGCGCCAGCCCCTGGCGTCGGCAAAGGGCTGCAAAAACCTGGTCAAGGTTGGCAAAGAGGATTTCTTCGATTGTCTCATTCTGGGCGGCGACGATTAGAGCCTGAATTGCCTGTTCCAGATCATGGGGCTTCGCCAATTGGGGCACCCGAATACGGCCAATTTGCTGACTTTGTTCTAGTAGAAGTCTTAAATCTATCACCGCCCCGGTGACCGCCGTAGCGTAGTGGGCTAAGCGGTCTATATGGATGCGGCACCGCTGGTGGGCTAAAGAAAAGTCCCGCGGTAGCAAATTATGTAGGCTATAACGTTCGCTGGCCGCTATGGCGATCCGCTGTAGCTTCCCTAATGGGGTCGAAAATACCTGAGCCTCACTACCTGCTTCCTGAAAAATCTCACTGACCGCGTCCATCAGCTCGCTCTTAGCTTCTCTAATGCGGGTGCGCTGATTGCGATACAGAATAAAGGCTTTAGCCGTTCGTGCATGGCCCTGCTCTATCAACACTTTCTCTACCAAGTCTTGAATCTCTTCGACCTGCGGAACCTCTTGTGCCAACACCTTTTGCTGTAGCAAATGGATAACTTGGCCGGCTAGTACCTCGGCCTGTCTACGATCCTCGCCTCCCACGGCTTTTGCCGCGGCGAATATGGCGTCGGCTATCTTCTCTGCTCGGAAGGGAACGATCCGCCCATCACGTTTCTGCACCCATCGAATCATTGTGGTCTCTCCAAAAGCTTGTCCAGCTCTTGCCTAAAGCGATTTATATCAGTGAATTGCCGATAAACCGACGCAAAACGGACGTAAGCTACTTCATCGATGTTACTCAACTGGTCCATCACCATTTCGCCAATTTCTTGGGAGCTGACTTCCGGTCTTAACTGGTTGCGCAAAGCTAACTCGATGGCATCTACAGCTTGCTCCAGGGTTGCTGCACTTACCGGACGCTTCTCGCAAGCCTTAAATAGTCCGGTCAATATCTTATTGCGCTCAAATGTTTCTCGACTGCCATCCTTCTTTATCACCATTAAAGGTAGCTCTTCAATCTTCTCATAAGTAGTAAAGCGGCGTCCGCAGCCGGTGCACTCCCGGCGCCGCCGAATTGCTGTACTCTCTTCCGTCGGTCTGCTGTCTATAACCCGACTATCAATAACTCCACAGTACGGACATTTCACACCAATCCCCCCTTGGTCGAGTACCTATCTATAGTCTACTTGATAGTCCGTCCATCTGCTAGACAACAAGGGCACATTTTCAGTAAAGGCAGTAAAGTTGGACCAAAAAGGAGGCCGATTGGGCCTCCTTAATAATTGGTCCTCGGAAGATCCAGCTCTACCAATATAACGTCCGAGCCAATTCTAATTATTTGTTCCCATGCGATATACAGGTCTTGTTCCCGCCCCAAGAGCCCCAGAAACTTGGCCGGAGCCCCTTGAGCCAGCAGGCCTCTGACCCGTCCCGCGTCGAGGTCGATGTCCAAATCCTGTACAAGACCCAAGCGTCTACCATCCAACACATTGACGATTTCTCTAAGCCGCAAATCTGACACTCTCAACATGGTCTCGCCCCCTATCCTGTCACTATATGTATGCCAACTGGGCGATAACCATAACATTTACTTCAGATTTTAGCTCCTCCACCAGGTGATAAAACCCTTCACCCACTCCACTAGCTTGCAGCGTAACTCTAGAGCTGGCCGTTCTTCCGGCTCAGTAACCTGTTCACAAACGCCCGCCGTATAGCACATGGCCGGGAAGACGATACACCACCAATTACGGCCTTCACCCTCACCCAAGGTCACATTGAGGGCTGTGTAGCGGCCGGCAGGTAGCGTTTTTACACCGTAGTATTTGGCGGGGAAATTGAAAAGGCCGAATTGTAGATGGGCCTTATATTCAACTCCTGCGTGTTCGAGAGCCTCCTCTACGGTCTCAGTCAATAGAGCCAAATTAGCACGAATAATCTCCTCGGCCTCCGCCATTGAGCCAGCCTTAGCTAGCAACGAGTTCAGAACCACCAACAGTTCGTCTCGCACTACCAGTTTTGTCCGTTGATCATCCAGCGACTCGCTGTTGGCCAGTATGTGGAGTCGAATGAGCTGTGGTATTTGAGACGACTGGGCCTGAACCGAGTTGCCCCAGAAAACACTAACTATGAAATGCAACAAGATAATGGCTAGACTAACCTTAGCCACCTGCTTACTCATACCCGAGCCCCCAATAAATCCCTTAGGTTTTACTACTATCGCGCTCAGCGATCAATTTCCGCATATGCTGCAGTGCCGCTTTCTCCAAGCGGGATACTTGAGCCTGGGAAATACCAATTTCCTCGGCCACTTCCATCTGCGTCTTACTGGCAAAGAATCGCAAGGACAGGATCAACCGTTCCCGCTCATTTAGCTTGTCCAATGCCTCCCGCAGGGCAATACCTTCAATCCAAGTACTATCTAAGTCCTTTTCATCCTTGATCTGATCCATAATGTAAATAGGATCGCCGCCCTCCTGGTAGATCGGATCGAATAACGATACCGGTTCTTGGATGGCGTCCAGAGCCAAAACCACGTCTTCCCGAGCCACATTCAGCTCGGCAGCAATCTCCGACACGGTTGGCTCCCGCGAGTGGAGATTTACTAAACTATCTCGGGCTTGAAGTGCTTTGTAGGCTATATCTCGCAGAGAACGGCTGACACGGATTGGGTTATTATCCCGTAGGTAACGCCGAATCTCCCCGATAATCATCGGCACCGCGTATGTAGAGAACTTTACATTCTGGGATAGGTCAAAGTTGTCTATGGCCTTCATTAGACCGATACAACCGACTTGAAATAGGTCATCCACGTATTCACCCCGGTTGCTAAAGCGTTGAATCACGCTTAGAACCAGGCGTAGATTCCCCATCACCAATAATTCCCTTGCCCCTTCCTCCCCACTCTGCAACTGAGTGAAGAGCTCTCGCATCTTGGCATTGCTAAGTACCTGCAACTTCGAGGTGTTTACGCCACAGATTTCTACGCGATTCATGGCTCTTGCCTCCCCGCTGTCTTCTGCTATCTTGCATTATGACCGGGCGGGTAGCTGAATATACCTAGGAGCTCGGTGCGGTCAGGACGGGTAGCGGGTATTAGTTTTATTCCATCTTCTTAAATTCCCGTCGCAAACGCTTAATAATGCGCTTTTCCAAGCGGGAAATATAGGATTGGGATATACCCAGTAGGTCGGCCACCTCCTTTTGAGTTGACTCTTTCCCATCTCGTAGGCCAAACCTTAACTCCATGATGGTTCTCTCGCGCTCGCTCAGACGGTCGAGGGCACAGCGCAGCAAATGCCTATCAACTTCCGACTCGATCTCCTTGTGTACCTCGCACCCCTCATGGGCAATTACGTCGGATAGCAAGAGCTCATTACCATCCCAATCAATATTCAGCGGCTCATCAAGGGAGACTTCAGCCCGATGCCTTTGGTTGCGTCTGAGGAACATCAAGATTTCATTTTCAATACAGCGAGAGGCATAGGTAGCCAGTTTGATATTTCGCTCTGGATTAAAGGTATTTACCGCTTTAATCAAGCCTATGGAACCGATAGAGGAAAGATCTTCTATGGGTATTCCGGTATTTTCAAACTTGCGGGCTATGTAAACTACCAGCCGCAAATTTCGTTCGATGAGAATGCTTTTTACCGCCGCGTCACCGGTCCGCAGCTGTTGCAGTAGGTACCGCTCCTCGTCAGCACTAAGGGGGGGTGGCAAGGCCTCAGAACTACCAATAAAATGAATAGCCCGCCGCTCCAAATCTAGTCCCAATAGCAGTAATAGCTTATAAAGCAAAATACGCAATTTCAGTCTAAAGTGGAGAAGCATATTCTTGATTTCCCTCACCTCCTAGAAATCTAGGCAACTCTTTCATCTGCTTTTGTCGGTAGAAGTCGCAAGGGTACTAGGGCCTGGTAATCGTTACTCTTGCTTAGGCCTACTGGGCTGATGGCCAATGTAATTCCCTTTATACGGTTGGTTCTTCCGTTGCATACGACTTCCACATAGTCAACACGCACACCTAATAACACTCCCCGATCGTTGGCAACTGCGTGAAAGGGTATAAAGTGAAGGCGTTGCACAAACTCACTAGCTACCAACTCATCCAGTTTAGCCTCCCAGATCATATCTGATTGGCTGAGAGCAACAATTTCCGGAGGCAATACATGGCTCACTGCGGCCAGCGTCACCACTACAACCGGACGTCCGGTTAGGGGTTCCACCAGCTGATTACCCGAGTCTACCAGGGCCTCTAGTTCTATCTCAATCTCGCCTAAATGGGCTCGCAAGTGGGCGCTGTTGGCCACGTGGACCAGGCGGTTCTCCAAACTACCTAGGAACCTTCCCCCACTGCCATACAAGGTGACTAAAGCAAGCCCCACTACCCAGAGAGGCAAATCTCCCCACGCCAGCATGGCTCCACGGGCCTCCTTGTCCAGCAATAGGGTATATAGCCCCAAAATTACGCCAGCCGTTACGAAGCTGACCAATAGAAACCAAGCTAAGAGATTTAAGGTTTTGGTAACCAATCGTGGTTTGAAAGCTAGGTAGATCATAGTTAAAGCCAGCAACAACTTACTTAGCGGATGCACAAAAAGGGGGGCCCAAGGAGTTAAAGCACCAAAGGCGTAGATTGCACCACAAAGACTTGCTAACGCTAAAGCAGCTTTGCGGCGGGGGGTTACAGTCAAGAGAGATGTGGCCCAGAGGGCCCAGGCGTTAAGAGAAAAATTAACGAGGAATAACAGATCTACGTAGACTGCCATGAGGAATACAGGCCTCCTTTCATATTATTATAGGGGGGCCTGTTCGCATAAAATGTCAGTGTATGCCGTCGAAATTGGTATTAGCCCAACAAAAAAACCCGTTTACAAAGCCTCTTCCGGCTTGATAAACGGGCCTTTTGTTAATAGATTAAATAAACTAATGACGCTTGCGGCGCATAAAGGCAGGGATGTCCAAGTCATCAGCGTGACTATGAAGCGGTTTTATTTCTATGTCATCAAACACTCTATCACGGCTAGACGAATCAAAACCGGTAGCGATAACAGTAATCCGGATCTCATCCTTCATGTTTTCGTCAATGACAGCGCCGAAGATAAAGTTGGCATCGTCGTCGACTGCCTGGGAGATCATTTCCGCAGCCTTATTAACCTCGTGCAAGCTCAAGTCGGCGCCCCCGGTTACACTCAATAGGAGACCCTTGGCTCCATCAATGGAAGTTTCGAGCAGTGGGCTGGAAATAGCCTGTTTGGCAGCTTCCACGGCCCTATTTTCCCCAGTGGCCTGACCAATACCCATAAGGGCTGAACCAGTCTGTTGCATGATGGCCTTCACGTCGGCGAAGTCCAAGTTGATTAGGCCAGGTACGGCAATTAGGTCTGATATACCCTGCACACCTTGTCGCAAGACATCGTCGGCTACCTTAAAAGCCTGTAGTATGGGGGTATTCTTGTCAACGACCTGCAGCAAACGATCATTAGGAATAGTGATAATCGTATCCACCGATTCACGCAGCACTTCGATGCCCTTTTCCGCCTTTAACATGCGACGCCGTTGCTCGAAACTGAAAGGTTTGGTTACTACCCCCACAGTCAGTGCCCCTTGTTCCCGAGCACAGGCAGCCACCACTGGCGCTGCCCCAGTGCCGGTGCCACCGCCCATACCGGCAGTGACAAAAACCATGTCGGCGCCCTGCAAAATTTGCTGTATCTGTTCCCGGCTCTCTTCTGCCGCCTTCATGCCTATTTCCGGATTAGCTCCAGCTCCCAAGCCGCGGGTTAGCTTTTCCCCTATCTGGATCTTGTGGGGAGCCAAAGAGCGAGATAAGGCCTGAGCGTCAGTGTTAATAGCAATAAACTCGACTCCCTTTAAGCCGGACTCAATCATACAGTTGACAGCGTTATTACCGCCGCCCCCAACACCAACGACTTTTATTCGTGCGTACTGTTCAATCTCCAAATCTAGTTCTAGCATCTTCCTGCCTCCCTCTGCTTGACCTACTCCCACATATCCCTCAACCAATCGGCTACCCGCGCAAACAAGCCGTTCGGTTTACGTTCGCGGCGGACAGTGCGTCCCGAGTCACTGCTCCCCGGCCGCTTTAAAGCATGCAGTACTAAACCAATGGCAGTCGCATAAGATGTGTCTTCTCCACCGGTCCCATCCTGTGCTAACCGTACGTTATTTTCCAGCATCGTACGCAAATAGGGCACCAGCCCTTCAGTGGAAGCGACGCCGCCCGTAAGTACCAGACCCGACGGTATTGCCTCCGGCACCTTTAGCCTGGGCAACTCATCGGCAATAAAACTCAATATTTCGTGTACCCGCGCCTCGATGATTGTGCTTAGCTGGCGCACTGATACGTCCCGCGTGTTCTCACCGCCCACATCCGGTATTGCAAAGGTCTTCTCCTCAGGTACTCGTAGTAGGGTTCCATGCTCAATTTTAGCCTTCTCAGCAACCCCCAAACTGGTGCGTAAACCATAAGCAATATCACTAGTGATGTGGTCTCCACCTAAAGGAATCGCACCAATCGCCTGCAGGACTCCGTTACTGAAGTAGGCAATCTCGCAAACCCCGCCCCCCAGATCGGCTAGTACCACACCTAGCTCCTTTTCATCGTGGGATAATACTAATTCACCCAGGGCCATGGCATTCAATACCAAAGCATCGATTTCCAGCCCTGCCCGCTCCACACAACGAACTAGATTCTGGATGGAAGTGATTGCGCCAGTCACTAATAGAGCTTCTACTTCCAGCCGTATACCAGCCATACCTGATGGCGAACGAATCCCCTCGTAACCGTCGATTATGTATTGGCGCGGGATGATATCGATGATCTGCCGATTAGGTGGCAGATTAATCACGCGTGCGGCCTGTAGTACTCTCTCCACATCTTCATCAGTGATCTCCTTATCGTCGCTGGAGACAGCTACTATTCCCCTTGTGACCACTAGTGAGGCATGCGTGTTAGGCACGCCCACATAGACGGAATCAACGGTCACTCCTGCCATACGCTGCGCGGTTTCCACAGCCTGCAGAATACAGCCAACAGTGCTTTCGATATCTACAACCGCTCCCTTTTTGATGCCCTCGGAGCGACTGCTACCAAGACCAATAATATTCCAATTACCTCGCTGATCTACTTCACAGATTGCGCATCTAACAGCGGAGGTCCCAATATCAAGACCTGCAATTATGTCCCTTCTAGCCACCGTCCCACCTCCCATCCGGGCTGTTAAATTGCTCACCCAAGGTTAGGTGACAGTTCACCCGGTCTAAAAAAGCTAACACCTATNNAAAAAGATGGCGAACTAATTTTATCTAAACCACTTATCGACAATCATCCTTCTAATTAAGGCTAAGTTTTGAAAAAGGCGAACACCAAAGGCAAAAATGGCAGCCATGTAGAGGTTCACCCCTAGTTGGTCCCCCAGGAAGGCAAGGGCGCCAGCTAACAGCGCGTTGCTAAAAAGACCGGAAAAGAAAATCAAGTCGTCAAACTTGCCCTCCAGGGTGGCCCGCACCCCACCCAATACCGAATCTAAAGCGGCTAAGAGGGCGACCGACATATAGGGAGCTAACGCTGCCGGAATGTGCACGTTCGTTAATTGGCCGAGAGCGAAACCCAACACTAGAGCGATAATAGGCAGCCACATACTTACTTACCCCCTGTTACTGGCTGGGCGTAGTCGAAACGAATTGGCCGTTTGTATGCCGGGACCACCAGGTTAGCTTCTCGTTTTACTTGTACACCAATGCCGTAGAAGTTTAGGGTATCTACTATTCCATCCCGCATCCTTAACGCACTCTCCAGAGTGTTCGCATTACCTATGGCCTTGATAACGAAGGGGGCGCCCACTCGTACGTTGTTGATTGATATGGTTGGGCCAGCACAATGGATTTCTGAGGTAGCCAAGAGTCGTTGTTCATTAACGGAGATCGCTTCGGCTCCCGCCGCTGAGAGCACATTCACCAATTTTAGGAGGTCTTCGTCGTGGACTAAATATACATTAGGATTATCCCCTGGCAAGCTTGTAGCCTGACTATCGGTGAGGGTAATTACCAACCCTTCACCTTGAACATCAACCAAACCGGCCAGCATCCTCGCATTTTTGAGCTCATTTTGGATCAGCTCCAGTATACCTTCGCCCTGCATCGCCGTTTCTTCAAACTGGCGCAACTTATCCCTAGTTTCTTCCAGTTCACGTGTTAGTAGCTGATTCTGCGTAATCGTTTCCATAAGAACTGCTCGCATTTCCGTTACCCTTAAATCGGGCATAGCACTATAAACATCATTTGTTGATCGCAGTTGTATAGCAATGAAAAGCCCTAACAACAGCGCCACAACGGATAAAGTAACTTGTGTTCTATTTTTCATTCTATCGAACCCCTTCTCTAAGGCCCTTTAATAAATACTGCTCTACCACTGCTGACATCTAGTTGTCCGTTGGCTAACTCCTCCCTTTGGTCTTCCCGCACTCGATCAAGCATCCCAGCTAAAGCCCGAAATTTCTTTTCTAGATTATTGCTATCGCCCAGCAGAATGCGTAACGGGTCGCGCGAATAGAAAACAATATTAGTAGGATCACTAACGTTTATTTCTGAAATCTGCCCTAATAAGGAAGCGGGAAGCTGGCTTAGGCATTTGCTGGCCACTTGCCATCTTACTTGGTCACCAAGAAAATCACCCACTTTTACCACCGATCTGTCGAGGCCTGTTACTATGGGCAGGTTAAGGGCAGAAAACTGGTTAGTTACCGAAAGCACTCGACCTTCTTGGTTAACTTCTAGCCAACTACTAAAGTAGGGAACTGCAGCAAAACCCACGTTCTCCTGAATCGTAATAACTAGGGTTTGCGGCAAGCGACGCTTAACTTCAGCCTGCAGAATCCGTTCATCGGCTTCTAAGCGTCTTTGCATCTCTCGAGTGTCCACCTTCAGCAGGCTTGTCCCCCGGTAGATGCCGGCAACCTGCTCTACCTCCCAAGGACTTAGGGTGGAAATGTTCTTCACCTCCACCTCGCGTACAGCCAAGAACCAGGGAGCTTGTACCAGCTGCCAGCAAAAAAGAAGGAGGAGAAGCAACAAGAAGGCTAATCTAATTTTCTTCTTAGCTAGCATAACACGTTGCCTCCCCACTTACTGCTACTTAACAACCGATTCTCTCGATACGTGCGTTTAAGCCTCGCAGGTTTTCGTCTAGATCAACATAACCCCGGTAGATGTGGTGAACGTCGCTCACTACGGTAATGCCATCGGCGGCCAACCCTGCTAACACGAGAGCTGCCCCAGCGCGCAAGTCGGTTGCGGCTACGTTGGCACTTGAAAGGGCCTGAACTCCTTTAATTATAGCGGTACGTTCATTAACTTTAATGTCGGCCCCCATACGTCTTAACTCGTTCACGTGTTTAAAGCGGCTTTCAAAAACAGTTTCAGTGACAATACTAGTTCCGTTGGCCACACAGAGCAGTGCCATCATCGGCGCCTGCAAATCGGTGGGAAAACCAGGGTAGGGCAGAGTGCGTAAAGAATCGATGGCCTTAAGTGGCTGAGTCACTCTTACTGTTACGCTGTCCCCGGTAGTATCAACCTGTACTCCCATCTCTCTTAGCTTAGCTAATAGGGATTCTAGATGCTCCGGGATGACGTTCTCTACCGTCACCTGGCCGCCGGTTATGGCACCGGCTATTAGATAGGTACCAGCCACAATACGATCGGGAATAACAGTGTAGTCAGTCCCATGGAGTTTCTCTACTCCTTCAATGCGAATCGTATCAGTTCCGGCCCCTTTAATGTTGGCGCCTAACGAGTTAATAAAATTCTGCAAATCCACAATTTCTGGCTCTTTAGCAGCATTAGTAATCACCGTAGTACCCTCTGCCAGAGTTGCCGCCATCATTAGATTCTGAGTAGCCCCTACACTGGGAAAATCTAGATGAATGGACGCTCCGCGCAAACGCTCACAGGTGGCGGTTATATAGCCATGTTTTTCAACGATCTCCGCCCCTAACTCTTTCAGGCCCTTGATGTGTAAGTCAATCGGACGGGAGCCAATGTCACAACCTCCCGGTTGAGAAACTTTCACCGTGCCAAAACGCGTTAATAGTGCTCCCATCACGATGATTGATGATCGCATTTCCCGCATCAAGTGTTCGGGCACTGTTAGTGAGGTCAACGCAGCGGCCTCGACCGTAACGGTATCACCATTTACTTCGACCTTTGCCCCCAAGTGCTGCAAAATGCTACGCATAACCCCTACATCAGTTAGGTTTGGAACTTCTCTAAGTATACATGGAGATTCGGTAAGTAATGTCGCACCTAAAATTGGCAAGGCTGCATTCTTGGCGCCTCCAATTCGCACCTTGCCATACAGCGGTCTCCCCCCTGCAATCACTATTCTCTCCATTGCCATGTGGTCACCCCACTCTCTTCTTGTTGCCCTATCGTTGGCCCTACATCTTCATAGTATGGCCAAAGGCTAGGTTGTGTTACTGCAAGCTTGTCTCAGAGAGAGACCTCACCAAAGCAACCAAATCCTCCGTCGCTCGTGGGTGACTTGCTTGCTTAGATGCTTTAGCCATAGCTTTAAGTTCGGCAGGATTCTCTAACAAGCGGTTGACGCTGGCCAGTAGGCTTGCCTCGGTCAAGAGGTTGTCCAAAATCAGCACCGCCGCACCCTGCTGGGCTAGAGCCCGAGCATTATGTTCCTGATGGTTATCTGTTACATTTGGGGAAGGGACTACAATGGCCGGAACGCCAACGGCCGCAATTTCCTCCAACGTACTGGCACCAGCGCGTGATATTACCAAATCGGCTGCGGCTAAGGCTGCAGGCATGTCCTGCATAAAGCGAATAAGCTGCCATCGCCCCTCCCAGGCATCAGGCCACCCCAGAGCCTGCGCCTGTTCTGCTACACTATCATAGTACCTGTCACCGGTAACCTGGAGCAAGACGGTACGTTCATTTGCCAATAATTGAGGTGCCGCTGAACAGACAATGCGGTTGATATTCAGAGCACCGCCACTCCCCCCCACCGACAGGATGACTGCCGCCTCAGGGGGAAGCCCTAGCCTAGCCCTCGCTTCCCCTCGCTGCGTCTGATAAAAGGCAGGTCGAATGGGTAAACCGGTGACTACGATCCGTTTGGCCTGGGGGAGGCGGGGCACCGCCGCTTCGTGGCTAACGGCTACTATACTGGCAAAGCGCGCTAGCGCGCGGGTAGTCAAGCCGGGAAATGCATTCTGCTCATGAATAAGAGTAGGGATGCCTTGCAGGGCGGCGGCTAATACGGCCGGGCCACTTACATAGCCCCCCGTACCAATGGCCACATCGGGCTGAAACCTCTTCACGATGCGCGCCGCCTTGAGCAGGCCTGTACCTGCCTGCCATAAACTACGGGCCGCCGCCAGCGGGTTTTTACGTGACAATCCCGTGACCGTGATAGTTTCTAAGCGGAACCCTTCCTGCGGTATCAGTTTTTTCTCCATGCCATACTCGGCTCCAACAAACAAAATCTCTACGTCCGGCTGCTGCACTTGCAGCGCTTTGGCAATCGCCACCGCCGGGTAAATGTGTCCGCCAGTTCCGCCACACGTCAACAGTACTTTCATCTTATCACCGTCATTCACGTGAGTATTTTGAGATATTGAGCAGAACACCGATGGCCCCAAGGGTAAATATGAGAGATGAACCGCCCGCGCTAATAAGAGGCAGGGGGATTCCGGTAGTAGGAATGCTACCGGTGACAACGGCTATATTGATGATTGCTTGCAAGCCAACCGTCGCCGTTAAGGCACTGGCTAAAAGAACGCCAAAATTGTCGGGTGCATTTAAAGCAATGCGTAAACCCCGCCAGATGAAAACTGCAAACAAGAGGGTAACCAGTGAGGTACCAAAAAAACCCAATTCCTCGCCGATAATCGCCAATATGAAATCGGTATGAGGGAAAGGCAGATAAAAGCGCTTTTGGATGCTCTGCGCCAACCCCCGGCCAAATAGGCCGCCGGGGCCAAGGGCGTAATAAGATTGAATTAGCTGATGCCCCGTATCTAAGGGATCTGCCCAGGGGTTGCTAAAACTGAGTAGCCGTTCTAGTCGATACGGCTCGGCGTAAATTAAACCCAAAACGCCTGCTACAGCAACAATACCAAGGGCAAAAATATGCTTCCAGCGGGCGCCGGCCACAAAAATCAAGACCGCGGCTATCGAAAATATGACTATGGTAGTGCCTAGGTCGGGTTGGAGCATTACCAAACCACAGATGAGCCCCGTATACAGCAGCGGCGGCAAAAGACCCTGGGTAAAACTTTTGATCCGATCGGTACGATTAGCCAGCCAGCGAGCTAAAAAGAGGGCCAAAGTCAACTTGGCAATCTCCGATGGTTGAAAAACAAAGGGTTCTACTCCCAGCCAGCGAGTGGCCCCGTAACGGGTTACACCGATACCGGGTATCTTTACCATGATTAACATAATTACAGTAACGATATACCCAAACTTAGCTAAGACAGCTAAACGCCAGTAGTTTAGCTTAGACCCTACCCACATTACGATTAGCCCGAGGGCAACCCAGATAAGCTGTCGACGTACAACGTAGTAATTATAGCCCTCTGGATTTTCGGCAGAACGGGTGGTGTTGCGCGAAACATATTCACTGGCACTGTAGACCATTACAATCCCTATAGCTAGCAACAATAGGGTAGTGACCAACAATACGAAATCAGGAGCATGTTTCCGCCGTTTCATACTCTACACCCTCCCTGCCAGCTTACTGAATCTCTATAAACCCATGCTGGGCAATAACAACAGCCCGACAATTCCTCCTATGATGCTGAGTAGGCACCAAACCGACACAACCTTTACCTCAGACCACCCACCCAGTTCAAAGTGATGGTGAATCGGCGCCATTCGGAAAAACCGTTTACCACCGGTTCTCCGGAAATAGACTACTTGAATGATCAATGACAGTGTCTCGATGACAAAGACAATACCGATGGGTACCAGCAGCAGCTCCGTCTTGGTTAAGATGGCTGCACCAGCCATAGCCCCACCCAGAGCCAGCGAACCCACATCGCCCATAATAACCTCGGCAGGATGCCAATTGAAGCGCAGATAGGCTAATAGGGCGCCTACAAGAGTGGCCATCAATACGGCAATAACCTCCAGCCCTGTAGCCAGACCAATAAACACATAGGCGAGGCAAGAGACAATTACACTGCTGGCCAACAGCCCATCCACTCCATCGGTCAAGTTAGCCCCGTTGCCGGCGGCCATGATAATGAGAATTACAAAGGGCAGGTACAACCAATCAAAGGCCAGACGCCAGCCCCAAATGGGCACTATCAAATCAAAGGAATGTCCAAGGTACTTGAGCATCCCATAAAAGACTACGGCTACTATCAATTGCCCCAGCAGTTTTTCCCGCGCCCTCAACCCCAAGGACTGCCGGCGCACCACCTTGATATAGTCATCCAGAAAACCAATCACGCCTAAGCCCAGCACGAGCCAAAGCCAGGTGGCCGCCAACATGCGCTGGTGCGCCGGCACAAAAATGAAGGCAACGACTACCAATGAAATTAGGAAAATTATCCCACCCATAGTGGGCACACCACTCTTTTTCAGGTGGGTGGCGGGCCCGTCTTCACGCACGGTTTGTCGGATTTTTAGCCGCCGCAGCGCAGGCAAGATTACCGGTCCAATGGCTAGACCCAATACTAAAGCAGATAATGCAGCTAATAACAGGCGAATCTCAGTTTTCATCACCAGCACCTGCCTCTAGCGCCGCGACTATTTCTTCCATGCGCATGCCCCGCGATCCTTTAATCAATACCAATTGCCCCGGCTGTTGGGTACGCCGTAGGAAGGTGGCTGTTTCCTCGTTTGAGGCAAAGGAATGCACCTTTGACGGCTCAAAGCCAGCTCCAATAGCTCCCTCGGCTATCCCGCGAGCCAACGGTCCTACCGTAATTAGCTCATCAATAGCACTCTTGGCCACAGCAGCCCCCAGTTCTAGATGGGCTGACCGGGCCAACTCACCCAGTTCCAACATGTCGCCTAGAACGGCTACCCGCCGTGCTGCACCCGGATAATCGAGCAGCACCTGTAGGGCGGCCCGCATGGAGGTGGGGTTTGCGTTGTAAGTGTCGTCTATCACCGTATAGCCGGCCAGGTGCCTTAGGTACAAGCGGCCGGCAGCCGGGCTATAGTTGCCTAATCCAGCAACGGCTTCCTCTAAAGAAATGCCAGCAGCCACACCTACTGCCAAGGCAGCCGCTATATTATAAACATTATGCTGGCCTGGCCAAGGGAAGACTACAGCCACCTGCTCATCCTGCCAGTTAACGGTGAACTCTAGCCTTTCACCTAAACTCTTCAGATCATTAATGTAAAGCCGCTGGGGTTGTTCCGCTTTTGCTCCCACGCCAAAGTAGATGATAGGGCCGGGGGCCTTATTCGCCTCAGCCAAAACAAAAGGGTCATCGCCGTTGAGGACGGCGATGCCGCCGGGCGCCATGCCCTCCAAAATTTCGGCCTTGGCTATGGCTATATTTTCCCGACTACCCAAGAGTTCAATATGGGCCTCTCCCACATTGGTAATGACCGCAATATCCGGGGGGGCTATCTGAGTAAGCAGCTGGATTTCTCCCAGGCTGCTCATACCCATTTCTAAGACCAGCCAATCATGCTCAGGCAAGGCACCAACTACGGTTAAGGGCAAGCCAATCTCCGTGTTTAAATTGCCTTCGTTCTTGAGCACGTCATACTTAACCTGCATCACCGCAGCGACCATTTCCTTTGTCGTTGTCTTTCCACTGCTCCCGGTTACACCAACAATCCGGGGATTTAAACTCCGCAAGTAACGGCAAGCCCACCTTTGCAGTGCAGTAACCGGTAGATCCACTCCTATGGTGTCAATGGCGGGCGCCGGGTTGTTCTGTAACCAAGTGTGGCCGGCTAGGGTAGCTACTGCCCCCCTGCCGGCCGCATCAGCAATATAATCATGCCCATCGACCCGCTCACCAATAATAGGCACAAACAAGCAGCCTGGAATAGCTGCCCGGCTATCAAACACGACCTTTGTGACCTCCGTCGATTCAAGGCCGTGCACCAATATCCCATCTGTGAACTTAACTATTTCGCCTACATTCCACACTTTCATGTTTGCTTACCTCCACCGCTTGCTCAGCGACTTCTCGATCGTCAAAATGAATAACCCTATCGGCGAAAATCTGATACGTTTCATGACCCTTTCCCGCAATCAGCACCGTATCGCCCGGTCTAGCCAAGCTAATTGCTTTCCTGATAGCCCGGGCCCGATCCAGCTCAATTTGTACGTCCGCCGTCTCTACCACGCCCTGCATAATATCATGGGCTATCACAAGCGGCAACTCTGACCTCGGGTTATCGGTGGTGACAATCACCGTATCGGCCAACTGGCTAGCAATTCGTCCCATCTCTGGCCGCTTGCCCCGATCCCGGTCCCCGCCACAACCAAATACAATGATGATACGACCCTTGGTAAAACTTCGTGCCGTTCTCAAAATGTTCTCCAAGCCATCGGGGGTGTGGGCATAATCAACAATGATTTCAAAGGGTTGACCAGCCCGCACCGGTTGAAAGCGCCCTGGGACCGGTTGGCTTTCCGGCAGCATTTGGCAGATCAGTGGCCAAGGAATCCCTTCAGCCAAGGCCACCGCAATAGCCGCTAGCCCATTATACACACTGAAATAGCCGGGAGTTGGCACTCGGGTGCGCCCTAGATACTTTCCCGCCTGGCAAACGCCAAATTCCGTACCAGCACTAGTTACAAGTATTTCTACCGCCTGCAAGTCGGCTGAGCACTTAATGCCGTAGGTAGTAATCGGGACTTTGCTCGCGTTGATTAGTAGCCGGCTTGCTGGGTCGTCTGCGTTGATGATGGCCCTCTTATTACTCTTAACGCCCGAATCTAGACTGGTAAATAGCCGGGCCTTTGTTGCTAGATAGCTCTGCTCATCCCCATGAAAATCGAGATGATCTTGAGTTAAGTTTGTAAAAACGGCTACGTCGAACTCGCAGCCCGCCAACCGATCTAGAGCTAAAGCATGAGAAGAAACCTCTAGTATGGCGTGAGATACCTGGGCCTCTACCATCTTCGCCAGCAACTGTTGCAGATCTAGGGATTCAGGAGTGGTGCGAATCGATTCCAGCTCCCATTCTCCAATCCGTATACAGACCGTACCCACAAGGCCGGTCTGCACCCCCGCCATCCTTAACAGGCTCTCGCTGAGAAAAGTCGTCGTTGTCTTACCGTTGGTTCCAGTCACACCTATAACTCGCAACTTTTGCGACGGATGTCCATAAAACATGGCAGCTACCAAACCCAACGCCCTGCGTGAGTCCGTTACTTGGATAGTCGTTAACTGTTCTGGCACCGCTACTTCGCGTGCAATTATGGCGGCTGCCGCACCTCTATCAGCAGCCTCTACTAGATAATCATGTCCATCGTAAACAAACCCAGGCACTGCTATGAAAAGGTCGCCAGGTTTAATCAGACGCGAGTCATACTGGATGCCCGATATTTCCCGCTCTAACGAACCTGACGTGCGTAACGGCGCAAGGGCAGAAACCAAATCTGCGAGACGCATTTTCGGCCGCCCCCTTATATTCGTTTTTGCGCCTTTTCAAATCTCCTAAGGTTTGAACTCTACTCGCACCATACTGCCAGCCGGAATAACTGTACCGGGGGCCGGTGATTGGGAAACAGCGATCCCCGAGCCCACCGCCTGCACTTGCAGGCCAACCGCTGACAATTTCACGCTGGCATCACGCAAAGAAAGTCCTGTCACACCGGGCACCTGCACCGGCTCGCCCGCACTAGGTGGTTTTCCCCCCATATGAACTATTACCGTAGATCCCGGGGGCACTTTAACACCGGGTTTGGGGGTTTGGTCTAAAATCTTAGCGCCCTGACCATCAATTCTAATGTTCAACCCTGTATCTCGCAGCCTTTCCAATGCTTCGGTCGAAGAGCTACCTACCAAATTTGGCACCTCTATAGCTTGCACCTGCCCACTGGTGGCTTCGCTCTGGGGACGCACATCCAAGTAGTATAAAATGTCTTCGGCCATGTTCTTAAAGGCCGGGCCGGCCACCTGCGAACCGTAATGGCCGTACTTGCCTCTGGGGTTATGCACTGCGATGAAAACAACTATTTTAGGATCATCAACCGGTGCAAAGCCACTAAAGGAGGCAATATATTTGTCCGGATAATAACCGCCGCCCGGCCTAGGTACTTGAGCTGTACCCGTCTTCCCGGCTACGCGAAATCCAGGGATATAGGCATTGCGCCCACCGCCCTCAGCCACTACACTCTCTAGCATTAGAGCTACTCGCTGAGCTATCTCGGGGCTAGTAACTTGCTGGACCACCTTAGGCTCTCGCTGCTCAATTACATTACCCTCTTGATCACGAATACTTTCAACCACGTAAGGTTGCATAAGCCTTCCACCGTTAGCAATAGCTGCCATGGCCACCACCTGCTGAATGGGCGTGACCGACGGTCCCTGGCCGAAGGAAAGGGTGGCCAGCTCCACTGGACCCACTTTATTAAACATAACGCCTACAGCCTCACCGGGCAAGTCGATCCCTGTTTTCTTACCGAAGCCGAACTTCCGCAGATATTCGAGCATGGCATCGGCACCCAGTTTCTGCCCCACATCAATGAAGCCCGGGTTACAGGAGTTCTGCATCACCTCTAAGAAGGTCTGTTGGCCGTGCCCTGTTCTTCGGTGGCAATGGATTCGGTGTCCGGCCACCACTTCGTAACCCTTATCAAAATAGAGGCTATCCTCTCGCACTACCCCTTTTTCCAAGCCAGCGGTGGCAGTAACCACCTTAAAGGTACTTCCCGGCTCAAATCCGCCCGATATGGCCCGATTTAGCCAGACCGATTGGGAACCGGTCTCCTCCACCGCTGCCATAAAGTTATTGGGGTCAAAATCGGGTCTATTAGCCATCGCCAAAATGGCACCCGTATTGGGGTCCATAACAATTGCCGATACGCTCTCAGCATTGTGCATTACCATTAAATTATCCAGTTCTCGTTCCACTATATGTTGTATGACTTGATCCAGCGTCAAGTGAATGTTATACCCAGGCTCGGGCGGAATATAGGTGGGTGTGGCATTGGGGATTTCCTGCCCCTGGTTGTCGGTAGGGTATTGCAGATAGCCCCGTTTTCCTCGCAGATATTCATCATATTGCACTTCCAGCCCGTAAAGCCCTTGGCTGTCTATCCCNNGTAAAAGTAATGCCGGGCAGAGCCAGCTCCCTAATTTCACGGGCCACCTCCGGGTCTACCTTGCGTGCCACGTAAACCGCAGCTCTTTTCTGAGTTATTGTTTTCAATATGCCATCCGCATCTTTATTCAGTATACGCGCTAATTCAGCAGCTATCTCGGGAGCCTTATCCTTGGGGATTTGGGCCGGCAACGCTACGACCGTATCAGCGCTGGCACTAATGGCCAGTTCATTTCCCTTGCTATCGAAAATGATCCCCCTCTTTGGCTCTACTGGAATCTCGCGCATCCATTGAGCCAAAGCTCGCCGAGCTAGTTCTGGTCCTTTTATCAATTGTATCCAAGCCAACCTGCAAGTAAGCCCAACGATGGCTAGCATAAACACTAACAAAGCAAATCCTATGCGACGCCGGGTTTGCATACGATAATTGCTCCTCTCTAAACACAGCCCGTCGCTTCCTCTGCGACGAGCTGTAAGATGCTAATGCTCCGGCCCGGGTTCAAGAACATTGATGATCTGCTGTTGTTCAGGCCAGCGCATTCCTAATTCCAAGTTGGCCCGATTTTCTATTCTACGGGGCGCACTCAGCTGCTTCAATTGAATAATCAACGCGGCATTTTCGTCTTCTAAAGCGGCTATGCTCCGTTCTAGCTGGTTGACACGGGTTTGGAGGTCATTCACCGCAGCAAAACGCCAGATCATACCGAAACTTATAACGGCGGTTAACAGGATAGCAGCAATGATTATCCGTTTATCGGCATCAGTAATCAGAGCTGTCTTGGTCTTCTTTTGTGGCGCCCTAACCGGTTGTCGAAGGGGCGGTTGGGGTTGAAATAGTGGCTGTTTCGCTACTAACAAGCTTATTCACCTCTCTTATTAGCTAGAACTCGAGCGACGCTCGGCTACCCGCAACTTTGCACTGCGCGCGCGGGGGTTGCGATCAATTTCTTGTTTGCCAGGAACAATAGGCTTCCTGGTGATTATCTCCAGCGTGGGCTTCTGCCCACACACACAGACGGGTAGCTGAGGAGGGCAAACGCAGCCCTTTTCCCGCTGCCGGAAAACTTGCTTCACAATCCTGTCCTCTAAAGAATGAAAGGTTATTACTGCCACCCTCCCCCCGGGGGCTAGCACATCGATGGCTGCTTCCAGGGCAAAGGTGAGATAGTCTAGCTCATTGTTAACTGCAATGCGGAGAGCTTGAAACGTTCTCTTAGCCGGATGGGGACCTTCCTTACGAGCCCCCGCCGGAATGGCCCGCTTGATAATGTCAACCAACTGACCTGTGGTGGAAATCGGTCCTTGCTCTGTACGGTACTGGACAATGAACTCCGCAATTCGCTTAGCCCAACGTTCTTCCCCGAATTCCCATATAATGCGTGCCAGCTCTTCTTCGGAAAGTTCGTTTACCAAGTGGGCGGCAGTAGTCTCACTGTGGGGATTCATACGCATGTCTAAAGCCGCATCTTGCTGATAGCTGAAACCCCGCTGGGCTTCATCCAGCTGGGGGGATGAGACCCCCAAGTCAAAGAGAATACGATTTACCTGTCGCACCTCCAGAGCCATTAGTATGGAGCGGAGATTGCGAAAGTTGTCGTGCACTACCGTTATCTCCCTGGGCAAAGTAGCTCTGGCATGGCTAATAGCGGCTAAATCCTGATCAATTGCAATTAGGCGCCCTTCACCTTCCATCGCGCGCCAAATTGCCTTAGTATGTCCGCCCCCGCCTAGGGTGCAATCCACGACAACTTCCCCAGGGCGAGGAACTAGAAACTGCAAAGTCTCTGCCAATAATACGGGTTCATGCTGAAAGGGCAAATTATCCACCTCACTCGGCTAGATACCTAGGCCTTCTAGTTGTTCAGCCGCTTCCTCGAAAGAAGCTGCTGCCTGTGAACTATATTGTTCCCAAATCTCCTTATCCCAGATCTCTACCCGATTTGACACCCCGAGTAAAAAGACGTCCTTCTCTAAACGAGCATGACTACGTAAATTAGGAGGAAGCAAAACACGCCCTTGCTTATCTGGCTCGCATTCCACCGCGCCAGAAAAGAGCAAACGAACAAAGGAGCGGGCATCGGAGCGGGTTAAAGGCAAACTTCGTAGCTTTTCCTCCAAGGCGGCCCACTCGGCCAGAGGATAAACGAAGAGACAGGAATCTAGGCCCTTGGTAACTACGAACCGTTCACCCAAACCGTCACGCAGACGAGAAGGGATCGTTATACGGCCCTTGGTATCTAAACTATGTTGATACTCACCAAGCAGCATTTTCCCCCTCCTCCGCTGGTTTCTATCCACTTTGCCCCACTTCACACCACTTTTCACCACTATTATTCGCCTTGCGAACAGTAACTCCTTCTTTGCCAACAAATTTTAGGTAATTTTTTTTGCGTTTTAGGCGACAAATGGCTACTAACTGTGCAGATACGTGTCGTTTGCTGCCTAATCTGCCCGAGGAGGTAACCACATTATTTCCAAACAAAGGAAAAGCTGCTGCCTGATGGCAGCAGCTTTTCAGCATCTAATTCTACTTATTTCTGTAGCTTTGAGGACCCAGCTCGTAGATGTCATTACCTTTACTATCAATGGCCACCAGGAGCGGAAAGTCCTTTACCTCTAATCGGTAGACCGCTTCCGTGCCTAAGTCGGGATAAAGCAGTAGCTGGCTAGCAACCACTGAGCGAGCCAGCAAAGCCCCGGCACCCCCGGTGGCGGCAAAATAGACGGCTCCGTGCTCCAGCATTGCAGCCTTTACTGCCTGACTCCGCTTACCTTTGCCGATAGTCCCCGCCAGACCTTGCCTCAACAGAGCCGGCGTATAGGCATCCATCCTTCCCGAGGTAGTGGGCCCTGCAGCCCCTACAACCCGACCCTGAGCCGGTCGACAGGGACCCACATAATAAATCAAAGCATCCTGCAAGTTAAAGGGTAGCTCTTCTCCCTGTTCAATGGCAGCCACCAAGCGGGCATGGGCAGCGTCACGGGCTGTATAAATTTCACCACTAAGTAGGCATGTATCACCAGCAACCAACTGCTGCCTCACAGCTGGCAATAACGGAGTAGTTAATCGATGTTGCATTGCTCTCCCCCTATATAACTACTGTTTGGTGCCGACAAGAATGGCACTGCAAATTTACTGCTAAGGGCAATCCGGCAATATGTGTAGGATAGGAGTTGATGTGGACAGCGAGGGCAGTGGTGCGCCCGCCAATCCCTCCCGGACCGATGCCGCTAGCATTAATTGCCTGCAATAGCGATGCTTCTAAGGCTGCATAACGGGGATCTGGGTGTCCTTCTCCTAGAGGGCGGAACAGGGCCTCTTTGGCCAATAAGGCCGCCTTTTCCATAGTTCCTCCCAAACCAACGCCAACTATTAGAGGAGGACACGGATTAGGCCCGGCTTCTTGCACCGTAGCCAATACTGCCTCCTTCACCCCTTCCCATCCTTGCGCTGGATTAAGCATATACACACGACTCATATTCTCACTACCAAATCCCTTTGGTGCCACCATTATCTTACAGGTATCCCCCGCTACTAAACGGACGTGCAAAACGGCCGGAGTGTTGTCTCCAGTATTGGTACGGAAAAGCGGGTCTTGCACCACGGAATAACGAAAGGGGTGCTCCCGATAGGCTTGCCGCGCACCCTCATTGACAGCGTCAGCCAACAACCCGCCCACTATTTGCGTGTCTTGCCCCAGCTCTATGAAAACAACTACCATACCCGTGTCTTGACAGAGAGCAGCTTCCCGCTCAGCTGCAATGGTCGCATTCTGCAGCACGTCATCCAATACCTGCTTACTGGCCCCATCTTCCAATTGTCGGGCGGCATGAAGTGCCTTACAAACCTCAGTGGGCAAGTCGTAATTCGCTTTCACACATAGCTGCTTCACAGCAGCAATAATATCATGAACATGAATTTTTCTCATCTCTGGTCACCTCCCTTTGCTGTTTCGCCCCTCTGCAACAATCTCCTGCTGCCAAATAAAAACGGGAGCTACCCGCTCAATGGATAGCTCCCCAGCCACTATAGCTGCCCCTGTATCATCTGCTCTGCTTTGGCAATAGCCAGCTTTACCAGATTTCCAGCGTCCCGGGTAGTAATGGCGCCCCATCCATGTTGGCGCACCGTATCCCCGAAACCTAGCTCATCGGCTAGTCGGTACTTGAGTTCGTCAGACATCATGCCTCGCCCTCGAGCCACGACCATCACCCTTTCTGCTAGAAGTGCAGCTATAATGACAAAGTTAGTATGCCCCGCTGGTATCCTTATCACTACAAAGGACTGGCTTTACTACGGACTCGTTTCCTCTTCCCTCTCCTGAAGGGCTGCAGGTTCGGGCTCGGTTGTAGCCTCCGCTTTGTTCAAGGGTGCTGGGAAGGGGCCCCACACGGTGGTTCGCTTGGGAGTAGTTGCTGTCATATTAATGCGCACTTCATCCTGCTCCACTTCCTGTGGCTTGTCATTGTCAACTATTGGCTCGGGCGAGACTTCCATCTCTACCTCCGGTTCGGCGACCGGCTCTTCCAGAACAGGCTCCAACTGGAGCTCGGGCTCATCCATCTGTGCCGGTGTCACCTTTTTCTCGTTCACAGTTACTACCTCCTTTTCTCTCTGCCCATCCACCTCATCAGCCGGGGGCAGTAAAATATCTTCCAATTCCGAGATCATACCTATCTTTTCCTGCAACACAGTGCGAGCCCGCTGCAAGCGTAAAGGGTTAACCGAGACATCAGAAAAGACCTCCAGCTCAACCTCATGGGGAAACCATAAATGGGCAAAGAACTCTCGGCACTCTTCATCGGTCAACTTCCTTACTCTCTGATATGACAAAATCATGTTATGGGCAATTCTTGTTTCGCTACCGGCTGCAGAAACCAAACGGGCCATATCCACCGCCGGCGAATCTAGGTGACATTTGGCCACCAAATTGTAGTGCACTTGATGCCGATCGGCCAGATACACAAAATCGGAGAAGGATTGTAGGCCTAAGGCTAAGCAACTTGCCCGCGGCAAGTCTTTCAGCTTCTTCAACAGGTTAATTGCTTCCTCCGCACACAGCCGCCATACTTCCTCCAAGTTTGCCCACGCTGCTGAGGCGCGCTTCGGCAAATTAGGTGGCGCTAGCTGCGCCAACTTGTCCCTTTGAGCTTGATAGTATTTCAACCAATCGGGTGCCGTACCGCCCACCTCCACCCGCTGTTGGTGTACATGGGCTAGGCCGGCAGCTACCGTGAACAACTCAAAGGCGTTGCGGGGGTCACAACTGGGCCCCGTCTCCAAAGTGGACAAGATCACCGTTTCCTGGCCAATCTTTGCGTAAAATTGACCAGACGGCGCTTTAAGCAAGCGGCTTAGACTTAATCTACCTAGCTGTGTGTTGATTTGGGGAAGCTGGGCTCCTAGCCACTGCAAGAAATCCAGATCCCCCCGATATACTGAAGGAGTGGCCAAGCCGAGGGGAGTGTTTAGGCAAAATACCCCATTCAGCACCATGCCTTCGTCACTGATGCCAAATGCCTTCGCTATATCACTACCACGCCAAGTACTCATGTGGATTACTCCTTCCGCCCAAGACTCTATCGTTTCATTCCTATGGACGAAAAGTGACGAATATGCTTTTAAAAAGTAAAGGCCAGGTCTTCCTTACTGGAGGAACCTGGCCGCTATCTACTCTCTTTCTACTGGAAATCCATTGCGCACCCTTAGTATCCATTTGCCATGACGGGGGAAGACATCATAGGCCACCATTCCCATGCCGAACAAGACCTTCAAACTGGCCGGATTATCGGCTGCTACTTCCGCATAGAATCTGCCCATGCTGTTTACGGCTCGGCGCAGCAGTGATTTGGCTATGCCTTGAGAGCGATGACTTCGGCGAACTACAGAAAAGGAAGTACGATTACCATAACGCTCACAAAAGATCACCCCGACCAGCAGTTCTCCATCCCAGGCGGTCCAAATAACATTGCCTTCCCTGGAAAGTCTTTCTGGACGGAAGCGGCGCAGATTGTTGAAGGCTCTGCGGGTTATGTGATTGTCGGCATTAAGCCGAATTAAGCGTAACAGGCTGGCCTTATATTGTAAGAAATCGTCCTCCGTTATCTGCCGGTAGGTAATCACGCACTTACCCCCTTTCGCCAGCCCTGCGAGCAAGGTATTTGACATAGTCCGTCAGCGTTTGTAAGCCAGTCCGCCTAATCCCTGGTTCATCAAAACGCATAGGCTTAGCATTGGCTTCGAAGAACCAAGGATGACCGTTAACATCTAGACCAATATCCATAGACATCTCTCCAAAAAGGCCCCGATAGCCCTTTTCAATGGCAGGAGCTATCTGCAGTGCCAACTGAACTACTTCATCGCGCACCCTGTGGGCCTCGTGTCCAAAAACACTGGCCAAAACATCGGCGGCGGGGGCAATAAACCCACCGTTGGGGACATGGGTGGTAATACCACCTTTGCTAGCTACTCGTACCCCCATGCCGCTCACCTGCCACTGGCCCTGGCCGTTTTTCTGCGCCAATAACCTCACATCGAAGTTTCTACCCTGATATTGGGCTAAAGAGATACCCTGTTGCACAATGTAACTCTGCCGCCCCATACGCTGTTCCAACCGGGGCCAAAGTTCGGTTAGAGAGTTGCCTTGTATTACTCTGTTACTATTGGCCTGACGATAGCGCAGAGCCCACGCATTACCCCTTAGGCCTACCGTCATTATTCCCTTACCAGCAAAAGCGTGCCTGGGTTTCAGGTAAACCCTACCAAATTGCTGTAAGGCAGCATGAATATCAGCCCGGCGCCGCACCAACTTCGTCCATGGTAAATGGGGCTTAATACTAGGCTCATTTACCAACAGTCGATAGAGATCGTACTTATTCAAGTATCTAGCATTGTAATAGGGGATGCCCCTAGCCCTTAGTCGTTGTTTTAACTGTTTTACCTCAGCGCTTTCTTCCAGCTGTCGATTAGGCACTCGATTGTAAACCACTTGCGGCAGTGGGAAGCGGCGAGCCCGCCAGCTGCCACCTACATAACGATATCCGAGCACTGTCCCCCGTGACCAGTCAACTCGGGCTGGCGTAAAGACGTAGGCAGTTAGGCCTGCCTCTCGGCAGGCCTGCTGCACGAAACGAAACATTTCACGGTTACCCGGGACCGGACCTTTCCCGGCTGTTAGAATTCCTAAAATTGGTCTCTGCATCAGCTCACACCCCTATCAAAACCAGCTAAACTGGCCGCATAGTCGCAGAGATACAATAGAGACTTCCAACGATCCTGTCGGTTCCAGGCGGCCGCAAACACGGCCCGCCCCGGCTTACTGTTGGCTTCAAACATGGTTACCCGCCCTTGCGCTGTCAGCCCTATGTCGAGGCCGATTTCGCCAAGTTCTAGAGCGGTTACTCGTTCAACGGCTAAGGCTAAGTCTACGGCGGCTGCCTCTATTCGCTCCCGAACCTCTTCTGCCTGGTTACCAAAGACATGCCGCAAGGCACGCGATAGAGGAATTACTCGTCCACCGTTAGCTACATGGGTGGTAATGCTGCCGTAGCCGGCTATCTTGGCAGCGGAACCACAAGGAATCCATTCCCTTTGGCCATTCTTATAAAGGGTCACCCTGATGTCGAAGGGGCGGCCCCGATAATTGGCTAATGTAATCCCTTCTTGTATCACATAGCTACGGGGGGACATGGCGCGCCTGATCATTGACGCGGCCTGGGGCCAACTACCAACAACGTGCTGATAATTACGGTTCCCTTTGCGGAAGGAAACCTGATATCCTTGCCCCCGCCGCCATATGACGCGCACAATTCCCTGCCCCTTGCTGCCCCCATTTGGCTTCAAATACGCCGACGGATAGCGGCTTAAGAAATGCCGGACCTGCTGCAGATTAAGCATTGGCTGCGTTTCCGGCAAATAACGTAGTGCCTTTTCATCCCGTCTCAAAAGCCGGTGAATACGCCACTTGTGAAAAAACCGGCGATTAAATACCGGAATCCGCGCCTGCTCTAACCAGCGTTTACAGTTTCTGGTGCTGCGTAACAACTCCCCGCCCCGATTAGGAATTCGATTATATACCACATCAGGCCAAGGAACCCGGACCTGCCGCACCATACCATTTGCCAGGCCCCAGCCGTCTAAATGGCGCACCCCCGGGCGCAGGCTGTGGGGCCGAAAAACTACCGCCATCATCCCGCGACTAGCCGCCGCCCTCATAACGGAACGAAAATAGGGGGTCATCTGCCATGTGGTCATAATACCGATTAGAGGGCCAAACCGTATCACTCTGCTTTCCTTATCTAGATGATAGGACCAGCGTCGAGGCATCATCCCTAATGCACGTATTAGTGATGATGGCAATTGCCACGCATCGTCCTCCCCACCCTGCACCCGGATACGCCGCTTAGCACTACCGAATGAAAAGGTAACGATCTCCCCCGTCCGCCATCCGGCTCGCGTCAACAGATTGCGGGGTAGGGTACAGGTGGATGATTCCCTGCGACTAACAACCCTGGCCATATTTGTGTCCCCCATCTGCCGTTCACCTCCCCCGACTTCGTTGCTCAACACGTTGCTCACTGAGATATTTGGCATACTCCATTAGAGTACGTACCACTCGTTGACGACCTTCTCGATCTCCCATCTGCAAAAAGACCTTACGTCCAGGCTTAGAATTTACCTCTATGATCCATATCTTTCCATCCACATCTATTCCTAGATCTAGGCCCAAATCACAGAGAGGGCCAGCATGCCGATTCATAACTTCGGCCACTCGAATGGCCAAGTTGTCGAGGTCTCGTTCCAGCTCCTTCGCCCTATCAGGAAAACAACGTTGTAATAGGGCCGAGACGGAGTAGGCGCGTCCGCCAGTCTTCAAGTTGGAGGTAATTCGCCCCTGGCGGCCGATCCGAACAGCCTTCCCCGAAACCTGCCATTGTCCCTCACCGTTTTTCTGAACAATAGCTCGGATATCAAAAGTACTTCCTCGTAAGTAATTGAGCTTGAGGCCTTGTTGTATCAAGTAGCGGCGGTTCAATCCACCCAAAGCTGCAACTACGGAGGCCAAAGAACTGGCCCGTAAACGAGGACGTCCAACCCGCTCCACTATATAGCCTCCACGCCAGCGCCGAACGCAAGCTATTCCCTTACCCCCACTGCCGAAAACCGGCTTCACATAGACCGTTTCATGGCGACTTAACATTAAGGCAAGATTACGAACACTACCCAACCTTGTCTCGGGCAAGTAGGGGCGCAAATCTTCATAGCGACGCACAATCCTGTACATTTGCCACTTGCCATGTAAGCCACGCCCCATCATAGTTACCCGAAAGGCCCGGCGCATACGGGCTACTTGCCCAAAGTACAAACCCCACGTTCCGCGGCTGGGGAATAAGCGATCGTAGACGATTCGTGGTACCGGATAATATCGAGCTTGCCAACCGGCCCCTCTTCGATAACTGTAACCCAGCACCCGCCGTTGCCCCCAGTTGATGTCGAGAGGACTAAAAACAATCAAGTGCATGCCTACTTGGTGTGCCGCATACGTCAATTCCCTGAAGAACCTACCCTCTAAGAATGGGCGCGCGCCCGGTCTGCGGGTTGTCATTACCCCCACTAATACGCGGCTTGCTGCCACACTATCCACCCCTTATTCATCTCTTTCTATTTCAAGGGATTGCTAATACGAATCAAGACGTTCCATCAGCCGTGGCCAATAGCCCGCTGTAGTACAATATATGGCCGTCGTGGAAAGCCTGTGCTCAAGCACGACGGCGACGGTTTTTTATCAGACGCCAGCTTCGCCGAATGTCATTGGAAGTTCTCCACCTTTTGTTCTGCTCAATATAGCTTAAGAGCGCCTCTATTTCTGCAACATAGTTCTCGTAACTGGGTAGCGAGCGGATGGCTGCAAGAATGGTCGGTAGTTCAGTACGGAAATAGTCCTGATCGGCTTGTCGGAAGGCCAACTTGGCCTCCGGGCGGATGAAGAAATCGAAACGCAAGTGCTGCCAGTCGCATCCGATTACCTTTGCTAAACACAGGGCCCCCCGCGCAAATACAGGGCTTACTAGCCAGCTGGGAACTACCCTATATTCAAAACCTCCATGAGTCTTCAAGCGGTAATCGCCGAGCCAACCGTACTTTCGGCGACGACTGCGGGCAGCAGCTGGGTTTTCAAGCAAAAGAAAAATAACAGCCAAATAGTTGTCCAGAGCTCGTAACAGAGGACTTGTAGGAAGCATGCCGAAATGGATATGGCCACCAACCGGCAACTGACTAAAGGGGAGGGTACCCGCTCGCCACTGAACATTGCGATTCGGCACCATGTTGCTGGCGCGACGCAAGGCTCTAATGATACCTTCATAGAGCTCTAAGGGGCATTGGGTAGGGGTAGGACGAACCTCGGCAAGGGGGTATCCGGAGCGCCCAAGCTTGACTCGGCGCGCATCGCAGCCAACTACGCCCTGCATAGGGAAGTAGTCGGAAGCAAAGATCATACGCCCTGTACGGGCATCACGCAATGCAAACTCCGGATCGGCACCGAGCAGGTACTGGGGGCACTTTGTCTCTTTCCTATTTACTAAGGAAGGCAAGAAACCGTTAGACCAATAGACCTCCATGCGCTTTATCCATGCCTGAATATGCTTGGCATAGGCCGTTGCTATTACCCTTCCCATTCGAGGGCAGGGATTAATATTAATGAGATATAACTTTCCTCTACTGCTGATACCGATATCTACAGACCCCACGTCTAGACCGGCTGTATAGAAGGCACGCACCGCCAACTCTCCCACCCGCCGCGCCTCTTGTGAACTGTTGGGCCTAACGACTATGGTGCGCCTACGGCCAATCTCAATCCGCTGCATATGGATGGGTTCTAGGTCAAAAACTTGTACCCGGTAGCGTTTATAAAAAGTGATTCTTTTTCCTGGAGCAAGAAAGCGTAGTGAACTAGCTCGCCAGTGGGACTGCGCCTCCCCTAGCAAGTCGGGGGTATCAAGCACTACTGCTCTATTTAGAACTAAGGAATTGTCATCACTGCCTTTTGCTTCACCAAAACGGATAATGAACCTCCAGTTTCCAGGCTGATAGCTTGCACTAACAGTTACTCCCGGTAATAACTCGGATAATAGACTACCAGTTACCTCATTGGGCATGATGACTAAGCCTTGCGCCAACCAACTCACCCCCTTCCGCTAAACCTAGCACGCGAAACCGCGTAACGGGCTATCCTGCGCATGGAAGGCGGAACACCCGGTAAATTGTCGTTTTGACGCCCTGGTTTGGCGTTGACCTCTATTAACCACAGCCTACCTCTCCTATCTAAAGCCATATCAACTCCAAACTCACCGAACTCCTGCCCCAACTGGGCTTCCACTGCGCGGGCGATAATACGGGCTCCGCGCCGTATACGTTGCGTTGCCGCCCGGGCGTTTATTCTCAGTGACCCTCTAATTGCTCGACGCACTGCGATCATGGTGCCGCCTTCGGCCACATTGGAAACCGCGCTACCTGGAGACGCCACTCGAGCAATCATGTTGGTACATACCCAGTTGCCCCGGGGCGTCTTTTGCACCATGACCCGGATATCATAGGGGCGGCCCCCATAACGGGCTAAGTGTAACCCCTGTTGGATAATCATGGAGCGCCTGGGCAGAATTGCCCGTAAACGGGCCTGTAGTTTCCGCAGGGAATCACAGACACCAGCTCGGCTACCGCCTCCCATGCGAATGCGGTGATAACGGTAACCACGGGCCATGCGGCTAATCTTGACGATGCCCATACCCAAGGAACCGCTGGCCGGTTTGATGAATACAGTTGGGTAGGCCCGTAACCAAGGCCCAATTTGATCCAGTGAGGTTAGCCGCTCGGTCTTGGGTAAGTATTGCTTTGCCTGCGGGTCCTGAATTAGAGCCTCGTATGTTTCCCATTTGTCTAGAAAACAGGGATTAAAGTAGTGAAGATCTTCCATGGCCATAAGCCGTTGCTTTACTGCCTGCACCCGTCGACTGGCATCAATTGCCCGACTCTGAATACGGTCATAAATGACGTCCGGTAAAGGCATATGGACTTTGCGCCATCCTCGACCAGCCGGAATATAGCCGGTAACGCTGTTGCTTTCCCAATGAATTTCCTTAGGTGAAAAGGCATAGGCCACTGCACCGCGGGCACGCGCCAAACGTACGAAAGTGCGGGTCATATCGGTAGCTGGACCGAAGAGATAGAAAGCCGGTAACGAACGGTATCGCCAAGCCATGATGGCTACAACAGGCCCTAAGCGTAGCCGGCCCCGTCTGCTGTCCCATACGGCCCGTATCTTTGCCCCAGGGCGCAGGCCTAAAGCTTCCAACACATCGGCACCCATCCCCAATCTATTGTCACGGCGGGAATCAACCGGGGATTTAAGGACTGCTTCTACTCGCCTTTGACCATAAGAAACGCTACCAATAATAGTAGCTGAGGGGAGATCCTTGCTTAGGCTGGCGGGGAGATGTACCTCCCCTGGTTTATGCAACTTAAATAACTGGACCCTAACCAACGCTGTTGCACCCCCAGTCATATGGAGTTCTGCTTCAAGATATGAAGTGTCAGCATTTGCGGTGCCTTTTGTAGACAAGGCGGCGGTCATGCTGCATGTTTAAAAAAAACACTCCAGAGTTACCTCTGGAGCATGATACAGACACCCACTCTAGCAGGAGGGATTATAGAACGAAGTCTTCGTCTTCATCCTCCCATTCATCTTCGTATTCCTCGTCGTCGAAATCGTCTTCGTCAAAATAATCGCCACTAGCATCAAGCTCAAGTGCTTTGGCTTTCTTGTCATCAGCAAAGGGAGGTTCATAGACCCTTACCCAAAGCTTAGTCTCACCGACGATCTCGACATAGAATTCCAAATCCACCTCGACCTGAACTGCGCCCCGACGGGCGTGCATGCCGACTACCTCTGGCTCCCGCGTCACCGTGATTTCCACACTTTCGTCCTGCCCCAGCCGTTCCCCTTCTAAATCAATCACCGGGAGATGCTCCGTATAACGCACCGTCTTCTTCTCCACAGCAGTCAAAGTGCCATCTGCGTATGTATACCAGATATGCAGATCGTAAGACCCTTTAATCTCCACAGAGTTGGCCAAAGGGGTAGCTGCGTAGGAGTGACTGGTGATTCTGCTCCCTAACACAATCTCTGCGGGATTGGCGGTAACGATGCTATGTATCTGACGGAAACGCTTTTGGCCCTTGGCGCAGGTCGCTTTGGTCGTTATTTCGCGTAGACCGCCTGATAGCTTGGTGCTGTTCCACATGCTTCCTTTTCCCTCCTTTGCTCATTCTGCACAACCGTGCAGCCCTCTCAAACCATCTTATGAGGAGCAAGAAAATAGTGTTCCACCCCACTTCTTGCACCTTTAGATGCTGCATAATATGTTATTTCGGGCTACATGGTGCAAGAGTTGAAGTTGCTATTTGAGTACTGTTCTACTAGACTATGTTTGCATCCGGAAAATTGACAGGAGGTTCGAGAGATGGCCAAGAAGTTGGTAAGGGGAGCCATAATCGCCAGCCTTTATGTAGCTATCACCTTTGTAGTCGCACCCGTTGGTTTTGGCCATATTCAGTTTCGGGCCAGCGAAGCCCTAACCGTGTTGCCGATTATTTATCCTGAGTCGGTTGTCGCTTTATATGTGGGCGTGCTTCTGGCCAACTTAATGGGGGGATTTGGACCACTAGACATTTTTGGGGGTAGTTTAGTTACGTTAATTGCCGCCTACCTGACCTATCGTACAAGAAACAGCTGGCTTGCCTATCTATGGCCCATTGTGCTCAACGGTTTCCTAATCAGCATCTATCTAGCACCGGCATTAGGGATTCCCTACTGGCTATGCGTCGTCACCTTGTCGATCAGTGAAGCCGTCGTCGTCGTGGGATTGGGTCACCCCTTAATTACTTGGTTGAAAACCAGGGGGATAACATAGGGGGCTGACGCAAGACCTAACTTGCGCAGCCCCCGAGCATGCCGCCAGGACGGTTCCCCCGCCGAACTTCAGGCACTATACCGATTTAGCTTTTCTGTTCCCCCGCCATAGTAAGTAGGAACAAAGGAGAATTAAACTCAAGCTTAACAGTTGGGCCACCCTAAAGGGACCAAGCATCAAACTATCGGTGCGCAAACCTTCAATGAAGAAGCGTCCCACCGAGTAGAGCAAGAAATACCATAACACGAGCTCGCCTTCGAACTTCTTGTGCCGCCTTCGGCGCAAAAGCCAGGCAAAGACCAACAGGTTCCACAAGAATTCATAGAGAAACGTAGGGTGACGGTATGCTCCATCGATGTACATGGCCCAGGGCAGATTGGTCTCCCGGCCGTAGGCTTCCTGGTTAAAATAGTTTCCCCAGCGCCCGATGGCTTGCCCTAAGATAACGCTGGGAGCCACCACGTCAGCCCACTTACGAAAATTGATCTTATGTCGACGGGTAAACAGCCAGCCAACCAGAAAACCGCCAATTAGCCCGCCGTGGATAGCCAGCCCTCCATGACGAGTGTTAATGAGCTCCAGGGGATGACGCAGGTACCAGGTGAGCATACCGGAAAAGGCCACATAATACAGGCGTGCACCCACAATTGCAGCGGGAATTACATACATGAATAAAGAAATAAACTTATCCTCGTCTTCACCTAGTCTACGGATTTCCTGCAGAGCCAGGTGCAAGCCGAGGAGAATGCCAAATGAAATTAGAATCCCGTACCAACGCACCTCTATCCCAGCAATGGTAAAAGCTACTGGGTCCATAAGGGGACACCTCCCTTGTTCTCTACCGTTTGCGTATCATCATACCATACTACGTTATTCTAGCATATTAGAAGGAGGCCACCAGCTTGTCAAAACAAGAAAACTACTGGAAACGATTAGTCTTTATCTTCTTCCTCGGTTGGCTACTGATGTACGCTAATCGCACGGCCCTAACCGGTATAATGTCAGCCTTAGAAGCACTATGGGGCCTGAGCCGTACCCAGCTGGGCCTGATTAACTCGGCCTTTTTCTTTTTTTATGCCGCAGCTCAGGTACCGGCCGGCCTGTTGGCCGATCGTTTGGGTCGGAAACGCGTCCTCGTTCCCGGCTTTCTGCTACATTCTTTGGGCGCCATCGCTTCCGGCCTAGCCACCAGTTTTCCTTGGCTGCTAGCGGCCCGTGCCCTCACCGGGCTGAGTCAAGGAACATATTTTTCCCCGCAGTACGCTATTAGCACGGCGGCGGTGCCGCCCAAATACCGTACCGTTGCTAGTGCAGTTACCATGAGCGGTAGCGCCCTCGGCATCGGTTTAGGAACCCTGATCGCCAGTTTTATGGTATGGCGCTTGGGTCTAAGCTGGCGCTTCCCCCTTGTTCTTTGCGGCGGACTAGCCCTGCTCCTTACCCTAGCGATGGCCAAGCTAATCAACCCGGATGTTGCTCGCCGGGAAGCGACTGAGGAGGACTCTAGCCCCACACCAGTCTTTCGCCCCAACGCCAACCTGGTGAAGCTATTCCTAGTAGGTGCTCTCGCCATGTATGGTTTCTATGTGATCGTCACCTGGCTGCCCTATTACCTACAGACTGCACGCCACATCGAAGGTGGGATAGCCGGCGCAGTAAGCACCATTATGCCGCTAGCCACCATCCCAAGTGCGATACTAATCGGTGTGCTGGCTGACCGCAGCGGTGAACGACGCAAAATAATGCTCTGGCTATTGCCCTTAGGAGCGATAGCGCTTGCTCTAGTGGTCTTGTCACCGTCGTTGCTGGGATTATATATCGCACTCCTACTCTACGGATTGAGCGGCAAACTAGTTATCGATCCCCTACTCATTGCAGCCGTCGCGGAGCAAACCGACGCCAGTTCCCATGGCAAAGCCTTTGCCTTTCTCAATTTTGCTGGCACGGTAAGTATGGTGCTGGCACCAACCATTACTGGGCTCATAGTTGATCTCACCGGTAGCTTTGACAGTGGCTTCCTATTGGCAGCGCTACTACAAGCAATTGCCTGGGGGTTATTACTATCGATTAGGGAAAGAGGCACAAAGCGGGCAAGTTAGCTGCTGTATACATAGAAGGGCCGAGGGTGAAGCTAACTTTGATTTACATGCCTAAGGAGGCCGTTCAATGAAAGCCAGTATGCGAATACCTTTTGCTTTCCTTTGCGGAGTACCCTTCGTCATGGTACTTAGTAATAGCCTGCTGATCCCAGTTCTACCACTAATGCAGAGCCAGATGCAGCTAACCCCCTTTCAAGTTGGATTGATAGTAACCGCCTTTTCGGTACCTGCCGGGCTAACTATTCCGCTTGCCGGCTTTCTTTCTGATCGGTTTGGGCGTAAGATCGTGATCGTTCCAGCCCTTTTCATCTTCGGCATAGGTGGCCTGCTGGCTGGTATAGCTGCTCTACTCATACCACGCCCCTTCCCCTTCATTCTTGCCGCCCGCGTGCTACAAGGGCTGGGAGGAGGGGGGACCTATCAGATGGCGATGGCTTTAACCGGCGATATCTTTCAATCCTCGGAAAGAGCGAAGGCCTTAGGACTGCTGGAATCGGCTAACGGCCTGGGAAAGGTGGTTAGCCCCATTTTGGGCTCACTTGCCGGGTTAATTATCTGGTTTGCGCCCTTTTTTATTTACCCCCTATTATCTGTTCCCATAGCCATCGGCGTCTGGGTTAAGGTGAAAGAGCCGGAAAGAGAAAAGGAACAGGCCAGTGCCCGCTCCTATTTCAGTCAGATAGGAAAAATACTGAAACGCAATGCTCTCTCTCTGGGAGCAGCCTATATAGCTGGTTCTCTAGTCTTGTTCATGCTCTTTGGTCTATTAAGCTACCTATCTGACGTTTTGGAAGACAACTATGGCATCGAGGGCTTAAAGAAGGGATTCGTAATTGCCATTCCCGTGCTGGGCATGGCTCTTACCTCCTACTTAAGTGGAGCTTGGCTACAGAAACAGGCGGGCAAAACCTGTAAACTAGTGTCTATAATAGGCATGGCTATGGTGGCCATCGCCCTGCTTTTCCCCGCCTTCACAACTAATCTCTATCTGCTGCTAGCAGCTGCCACCGTGCAAGGCATAGGTACGGGCAGCACACTNNCTCTATGGTACAGCTCGATTCTTTGGGGCTGCTTTCGGTCCCCCCATCTTTGGTTGGCTGGTGGCCAAAAGCAAACCCATCCTCTTTATTGCGGCTGCCATTACGATAGCCCTCATGGGAATAATAGCCTATGCCTGCATTAAGGCCCCTAAAATGCCTAAGAAGGAATCTAACAATGGCCACACCTCATAAGGCGTGGCCATTAATCTAACGTAAAATAACCCTATTGGCTTGCGAATCCCATCCTACTTGAAGCCCCATTTCGCCCGCCAAAGCCCGTAAGGGAACGTATAGCTTTCCATCTATCAGCGTACCCGTTAGTCCAGCCGTGTCTTCCACTTGAGTTCCTATCACCAGCTGCAAATTAGCCGACTGGCATAAGGCTGCCTGCAGCTGCTTATCCCAGCGCACCCACCAGCCAAATTGGTGCAGAAACTCGCGACAGGGCACGTGGGTAACACCATTGATAAGTCTTGCTGTCGGTTCCAAGGCCATTATTTCTCCTCGATAGGTAATCTCTATTGATTTATTACTAGCCACTCTAGACTGAGCAAACAACCGGGAGAGGGGGACGAAAGTGTACCCTTGCTGGTGCAGTCCCTCGATTATCCGGGGAAGGGCTTGTACCGTATTGCGCCCGGCCAAATGCATAAGGATAACACCACCCGGCCTAGCCGAACTGAGGGTTCGCTTCACCACCTGTTCGACGGGGAT
>MTKW01000052.1_pt2 | contig 48543 bp, 33 predicted proteins | sample 1042761 | NCBI WGS metagenome assembly MTKW01 (sample SAMN06205366, study PRJNA360243) | anaerobic digester metagenome | biome: Wastewater treatment plant; feature: Anaerobic digester sludge; material: sludge; isolation source: anaerobic digester fed with sludge from wastewater treatment plant ... | reverse complement strand
GTCGGCAACTACGCCCCGGGTGGACTTTCACCACAGATGTATGACATGCCCGTCATACTGAAAAAACAACCTGCCCGTTACCGGGCAGGTTGCTTTCCACCAATACAATATTTTACAGTTCCCGTTTTATTTTACCGGGACCTAGGCATAATATTTACGCCTCTACTTCCGAGAACGGCTGTACCGATACAAACGAGCGGTTGTTCTTCCGCTTACGGAAAACCACCGTCCCATCGATTAAAGCATACAGGGTATGATCTTTCCCCATACCCACGTTATTGCCCGGGTGATGCCGCGTGCCGCGCTGGCGAACGAGGATGTTACCCGCCCTGACCGACTCACCACCATATATCTTAACGCCCAATCGTTTGCTTTCCGATTCGCGACCGTTCTTGGAACTACCTACACCTTTTTTATGTGCCATTTTCCTCTATTTTTTAATGCACTATTTCGTTAAGCCAAACGAGCAGAAGACAAGTTTACTTGGATTATGCCGTGGCGAGAAATAGTCTAATGTTAATGAACAATCTCCTTTACTTGTACTTCAGAAAACTGTTGACGATGACCGTTCAACTTCTGATGCCCTTTCCTTCTCTTCTTCTTGAAAACGAGAACCTTGTCGCCTTTCACGTGAGAGAGAACCTCTACCACCACTTTGGCCCCGTCAACCAACGGAGCACCCACGGTTACCTTTTCCCCATCATCCACCAGCATCACCTTCTCGAATTCGAGCTCGCTGCCCAGTTCGGCGTTGATCCTGTGTACAAATAACTTTTGGCCTTGAGATACTTTAAACTGCTGGCCCTGAATGTCTACAATTACGTACATACTAAAAATAACTTGACGTTACCAGCCTGAGGCGAGCCGCGTAACGCGACTTCTTGTTGAGCCTATTGGCGAAATGAGGTGCAAAAGTACAAACTTTATTCCTGAAATACAAACAATAAATTACTTATTTGTGATTTTCCGCACAATTTTCGGGCGATTCCTGGTAACTCCAGCGATACCCGGCAACGGCAACGGTATGACCTCATTGCTTCAAGACACCTCGGGATAATCCTTTTCCAGGAACGCGTAAGCGTTCCCGATACCGTCGATGATGTCGGAGGCGATGAAGGCGCGTTCATGTACACGGCCAGTCGCCAGGTTGGCCGTCAACCCATGCAAATAGACGCCCAGTCTAGCGGCATCCAGGGACAGGTACCCTTGGGCAAGCAAGCTGGTTATCATCCCGGTGAGGACATCTCCGCTGCCCGCCGTGGCAAGGGCAGGCGTACCGCTGCTATTCACATGGATGGTTTCCGGGTCGATGACTAACGAGAAAGCCCCCTTTACGACCACGATAACCCCATACTCTTGGGCAAACGTACGGGTCTTTTGTATCTTATCGAAATCGTCGTTCCACTCCCCTATCAGTCGGCTCAACTCTTTGGGGTGCGGAGTGAGGATGGTTCCCGAGGGTAGCAGCGAAAGCCATTCGGGGTGTTTTGAGAGGATGTTCAGCCCATCCGCATCCACCACTAGGGGAACGCTATTTTCAGACTCGTGAACTTTCTTAAGGAAACGGTGCAGCGCTTGCGCCGTATCGTCGTGTTGCCCCATCCCTATCCCGATGCCAATGGCATCGGGTTTCAAACCGTACTCGATGGCGGTAATACGGCTACCGTGCGCATCCCCTATCGCCATCGCCTCGGGAAAATGACCCTGAATAATGGGAACACCCGAATGGGGAAGGTAGGCAGTAACAAGCCCACATCCAGATCTCAGGGCTGCTTTCGCGGCAAGGCATACCGAGCCCATCATTCCAAGGCTTCCACCAATTACCAGCGCATGCCCCAACGTCCCTTTATGGGCAAACCTGGGCAGCGGCTTTAGCCACCCCCGGGCCTCTTCCCCACAAGTAAAGAAGATGTCGCTGTCTGCTTCGGCGATCGCTTCCTCGTTCAACCCTATATCCACACGCCATACCTCCCCGCAGAAATGCTGGTTACCGGGTAGGTGAAGAGCCAGCTTGGGGATTTGAAACGTCACCGTTTCCGAGGCCTCCACCGCGAAAGAGGTCTTACGATCCAGGAAGAGGCCGCTGGGCACGTCAATGCTGATAATCCTTTTACTGCTCTCGTTCATTCGAACAATCACCTCACGGGCCAACCCGCTCACTTCGCGGTTAAGTCCTGTCCCGAAAAGACCGTCAATAATCAGATCATATGCGTCAAACGGGGGGATTTCGCTAAAACGTAGTTCAGGCATGTTTGATGCTACATGCGGCTTAAGAGAATCACTCAGGGGATGGTTGCCTTGGGAAAGATCGCTTGCCGCAACGATTTTCGTGCAGGAAACGCCCGCCGCCTCGGCCAGACAAAGGTTTTGCAGACAATCATCCGAATAGGAGGGACTGTATTCCACCACGAGAACTTTCACGGGATAACCCGCCCCGTGAAGCATCCTGGCAACTGCCAACGCGTCCCCGCCATTGTTGCCAACACCCGCGAAAACAAGTATCGAGGTGTCCTCACGGGGATATCGTTTAACAAACCAGTGGAAAAAAGCGGTGGCCGCACGTTCCATTAAATCCAGCGATGAAATTTGCTCGCGTAAGACGGTTTGGGCATCAATCTCACGAATCTGTTCTGAGGTTAAAATCTTCATGACAACAAGATGGTTTGGATGTCGTCGTAAGGTCTATTCGTGCGCAGGATGAGACTCGAACTCACATGCCGTAACCGGCACTACCCCCTCAAAGTAGCGTGTATACCAATTTCACCACCTGCGCGATTGGGGTGCCCAGAACAGGGGTCGAACCTGCACGTTGTTGCCAACACTAGTCCCTGAAACTAGCGCGTCTACCAATTCCGCCATCTGGGCCTTCCACAATATGTCATTTCGCGATCCACTTTTCGTAATTCGCGGATGCAAAGATACGAGTTTTTTGGAAACAAACGAACATTTGGTCGTTTTATTTTATTGCCGGGACAAGAGATGTACTGTCATCTCCACCACGTCCGTTTGCGGTACATATCGGGCGTGTTCCTGTTTCTATACTCATCAAACGCATCGCTCACCTCAATGGTCTTCCCAGCGGGAACCAGTATCTCCACCTTGATGCCCTGGTTCCGAAAACCCTGTTCAACGGGAACCGAAAGGAATTCGGGCAGGAAAAGCACGGAGTCGTTCTGGGTAATCGGGTAGTGGAATTGCGCCACATTGGCCTCCACGTTACACTGGGCATGGCCACGCCCAGTGGCAACGGTAAACACGTGAAAAAGCGAGTCGAAACTAGGACGCACCTCAATGTTGATGTTGGTAAAGAGGAGCGAATCCTCGTTGGCCGTATAATAAGGCAAAACAAAACGATCGTTAAACTCGTTAAAGGACCGTAGCGTGCGGATATCACGACCCCAAAAACCCCTTGCTGGAAACGCTATACAATCATTTTCGTAGGGTATCATCTCCACGTACATCTTGTTCGCGCTAACTGGAGCAATATGCACGTATTTTCCACGGGTGTACTCCAGCTTGAACTTATTGGCTACCCGCGTTGCCAACAAACCAGCGCTTACCAACCCGCACACCCAAAGCAGTGTGGCCACAATCCCTATAACGGGACGTGACTTGGCTTTCATAACCCGTCGGATAAGCCAAGTTACAAGGGCAACAAAGGGCACCCCAAAAAGCAAGCAAAACGAGGTAATCAACAAATGGGACTCGAAGCCCGGGGCTAAAAAGAGTGTTTTGAAGGGTATCCATGGCACACGGGCGAACAAGAACCCGACAAAGAGACTAAACAGCACCAAGGTAAACAGACCGACGAGCAGGAATAGAACGATTTTTCCCGATATGATAAGGGCGTTCAAGCAACCCGAACGTGCGGTCGTGGGCTCAGGTGCAGACGTGGGTGCGGAAGCAGAGGCGGAACCAGAGGCAGGCGCGGGCTCGGGACTCGGAGGGAAGGATCCTCCCGGTGTAGAACGAGAGCCGAAATGAGGAGGGTAAACTGTCGACCCGGAAACGGGAGGCTCTGGGCGCATCTCTCCCATCGAAGGAGGAGCCGAGGAATCAGACATGGGAACAGAAGCGTAGCCAGAGGAAGAGCCAGGAGAGAAACCGGTGGAAGTATCGCTTTCGGGACGGCTTTTACTACCCATCATGTTTTCATTAACCCGATCTCTTATAGACTGAATGTACTCCTCCTCACCCATCATCTCTAACTTCTGCTTTACCGTCTTCGCCTCGGGAATAATAATCCATAACACGATATATAGCAACAATATGCCTGGGGTAATATTGAAATTGAAACCGACATGATCAACCACCCGGTTCAGGGGCAACAGGGAGATTACCCCCATCACGTTCAAGATTAACGGCAAGAGAAACAGGACCCTGACAATCCACGAATCGACCTTGAAGTAAGCGGCCAACCCACCGCAAACGCCGCCTAGTAGCTTGTCGTTAGGGTTCCTGTAAAACCGCCTGGCAACGTTCGACCCTAAGGGCTTTGCCTTCAGCACGATCCACAATACAATGTAAACCAAAAAGAGGACACCGAACAAGATCACGAAAAGGATGCGAATCCAGGCAGGGTCAACCTTGAAAAAGTGGGCCAATCCACCACAGACACCGCCGATTATCTGGTCGCTAGAGTTGCGGTACAGCTTGCGGGGCTCCTCCCCACTTGTCTCTTCCCGTGATTTTCCCCGTGCACCTTGAGTTTCACTTTGATCTCGAGAGGTTTCCCGAGCCGTCTCCTCGTAATCGGGATCGAAATCGCTGGGTCGACCGATACTCGTGATAATCGCCTCCACATCTTCAACGGTGATGCAGGGAGTTCCATGCTTCAGGCGGTTACCGAAAAGCTCCGCGATACGACATTCGATGTCGTTCACGATTTCGTCGCTATCCTCTTCACGCGAAAAATAGATTTTAAGGCTATCGATGTAGTGCTTTAATACCTCGTAGGCGTCCTCTTCAATAGCGATGATCTGTCCTTGAAAATTAATGTTGATTACTTTCTTCATATACGTTACGTGTGATTGTGATTCTAATGTTAATACACTTTACCTCTCCGCGGTCAACACCTCTACCCCTGATACCAGTTCGTTCCAGGTGGACTCAAGAAGCACGTAAAACTGCTCCCCCTTCTCGGTTAACCGAAAGTATTTCCGGGGAGGTCCCGACGTGCTTTCAACCCAGCGGTAAGAGAGAAAACCACCGTTCTTCAGCCGGTTAAGCAGGGGGTACAGGGTTCCCTCAAAGAGCTGCAAGCCCGCCCCCTTCATCTCGTCAATGATATCCCCGGGGTACGCCTCATCGTTACGGCGGATGATGGAAAGGATGCAATACTCCAAAACACCCTTTCGCATTTGACGTTGCGTGTTCTCTATATTCATCTTTTTCTGTTTATCAACACAAAGATACACCAAGCAAGGTATTATGCAATACAAAGTACTAAACGATTTTGTGTTTTATATTTATTTAACTAATGTTAAGAAAGGTTTCACGGGTTAAGAGAGAGGAGTTGTAAGGTTACCCATTCCCATAAGACGGGAGGCAGGGTTTACCAAACATAAAGGGTTGCCTGTCGATAAATAGAAAATGGCTATATTCGCGTTTTATAAAGGAAACTGGAAAAAGAACGTTGTAATGAGAATATTTCGCTTTGTGCTCGTCTGCTTGCTCGGTATTATTACCCCCCTTTTCGCCCATTCACAACAGTACCTATACCCCCTGACCATCCCACCCGCCTTGAGCGGAAACTTCGGTGAGCTTCGAAGCAACCACTTTCACTCGGGCCTCGACTTTAAAACGCAGCAGGTAACCAACCAGACGGTTGTCGCGATCGAGGATGGTTACGTGTCGCGCATCAGCGTATCCCCCGGTGGGTACGGGTTGGCACTCTACATTGATCACCCCTCCACCGGACACACCAGCGTTTACGCGCATTTGAACAGCTTTTCCGACACCATCTCCCGGTGGGTCATCGACAAACAGTACGAGCTGGAAAGCTTTCAAGTGAACCTCTACCCTAGTGAAGGCACCCTTCCGGTGAAACGAGGGGAGCAGATTGCCCTGAGCGGGAACACGGGTAACTCGGGTGGACCGCACCTCCATTTCGAGATCAGGGATACCCGCACGGAAGAACCGTTGGACGCGCTAGAGTTCTTGCCCGCGATCAGTGATACCCGTAAACCCGACCTGAGGGGGATCGCCTTCTACCCGGTTGCCGGTAAAGGGGTGGTGAACGGTAGCCAGGAGCCGTTAAGGCTAACGATTAGGAGCGATGGCGCGGGCAACCCTTCGGGGCTGGGACAAGCCATTAACGCCTGGGGGCAGTTAGGCGTGGGGGTGAAAGCGTACGACCGAATGGATGGTCAAAGCAACATATACGGGGTAAAGCACGTTCGGCTGTTCGTGGACGACGAGTTGGTATTCAGCAGCACGATACGCCGGTTCTCGTTCGCCGACACCCGGATGCTCAACTCGTTCACCGATTTCGAGGATTGGAAAAACAACCGCTCGTTCTATATGAAGTCGTTCGTTGAGCCGGGCAACAGGCTCCCGTTATACGAGACCAAGAACCGGGGGTATATCGATATTAACGAGGAGAGGCCGTACGCGTTCAGGTACGAGTTGGAAGATCACTCGGGGAACCGGCTTACCTATCGTTTCACGGTAAACGGGCAGGAGCAACCCATCCCATTTGAGCCTCCCTGTAAACAGTGGATGGCATGGAGGTTCCCGAACGCCTACATGGAGCCGGGGTTCACCCTGCGAATCCCTGACGGTAACCTGTACAATGACATCTGCTTCACCCACTTGGCCACCGAGAACAGGGAGTATTATTCCAACCTGCACCAGGTGAACGATCGTCCCGTACCACTCCATGGCCAAGGGGAGATGTGGATCGGGTTGCACACCGATACCCTCCTCGAGAAGGGGAACTACGGCATCGTGCAAGTCCATAAAAACGGGTCGGAGAGCTGGATAGGCGGCAATTACGCCCGTGGGGGATTGCGGTTACCCATACGCGAACTGGGAGGCTGCTACGCGGTGGCGGCCGACACGGTACCACCCACGATCACGCCCGTGGAACCGGGCAACTGGGTCAATCAGCGCCGTATCCGAATCAGGTTAAGGGATGACAAGAGCGGTATCGCCTCGTTCCGGGGGGAGATAAACGGGCGGTTCGTGCTGTTCACCCACGACTCGAAGTCGACCCTCTACACCTATCGTTTCGACGATAGCCGGTTAAACAAGGGGGAGCGACAAGAGCTCCTATTCACAGCGACCGACGGGGCGGGCAACCGGAGCGAATACCGCTTTACTTTCACCTATTAAATCATCTCCTCGATATTCCAAACGAAGGCCCGCAGGCCCAGGTGAACCGACCTCTTATCCTCCTCCTTGAGGTAGTTCAACAGAAGGGGCACCCGGTCATCCTCCACCACCGTGAGGATGGCGTTATTGATGGAGGGCCAGGCATGCGTGCCGTAGTGCGGTATCCCATCCTTGCTCCCCTTACCGTACACCTCTTTCCATGAGGTGAAACCCCGGATATTGAGGGAGGCCAACTCTTGCACCACCTGGTCATAATGCGCCTGGTCCATCACTATCATTACTGCTTTCATGCGATTGTACTATCTTTATATTAAAGTTCATGAAACCTTTGATGATTAAGTTCATCTCCGCGCCAACAGCTTCCTGTGATGAGCGCGGCGACTCCTACGCATACCGTGACCGGCCATCATGGTGTAAATGGCGGGAATCAACACCAGCGTGATAATCGTGGCAAAGGTCATCCCCCCGATAATAGAGATTCCCAGCGATTTCCACATCTCCGAGCCTTGCCCCGTCCCAATCGCGAGAGGAACCATTCCCAGGATGGTCGTGAGGGAGGTCATCAGCACGGGACGAAGCCTTGAGCGCCCCCCGTGCACCACGGCAGTGATGATGGACATACCCCGCTCCCTGTTCAAGTTGATGTAGTCAATCAAAACGATACCGTTCTTGACCACCATTCCCACGAGCATGATTACCCCCACGAGCCCCATGATACCCAACGGTTGCCCCGTGATCGCGAGCAACAGGAGCGACCCGGTGAACGCGAACGGTATGGTAAGGATAATCATGAACGGGTAGATAAGCGATTCGAACTGGGAGGCCAGCACGATGTAAACCAACAGGGTAACGACTATCAACAGGAACCCCAGCTCCTGGAAAGCCTCCTGTTGGTCTTCCAGCGACCCGGACATCTCCACCTGCACACCCTCTGGAAGAGTGACTTCGGCCAGCAGTTCATTCACATCACCCACCACTTCACTCAGCGCACGCCCGTATATGGTACCGGCAACCGTTACGATACGCTGCCGATCTTGCCTGTTTATCTTGGGCAAGGAGGAACTCTCCACAACCCTGCCCAAGTCACGTACCCGTACGCCAACCCCCATCGGGTTATAAATCAATATATTTTCTATATCCTCAATGGACTGCCGATACTGTTCATCAAAACGAACGCGGATATCGTACTCCTCTCCCTCTTCGCGGTAACGCGACATGGTGAGACCGTTAACCCGGTTCCTCACCGCGTTGGCAGCCGTGTACATGGTCAAACCATTCAGCGAGAGCTTTTCCCGGTCGAACTGAATCTGGTACTCCATCCGGTAATCCTCCCTGGAGATGGTAATATCCCGTAACCCATCCACCCCTTCCATGAGTTGCTTCAACTCGGCGGCCAACTGGTCGGTCGTGGCCAGGTCATACCCATAGATGTCGAGTTCGACATTGCTTCCAGCAGTCATCCCCATGCCTCCGCCCGGTTGAACCCGAAAACGATGTAACTCAGGCATTTTCGCCAGATCGTTCCTGATCTCTTCCGATACATCGTAAATGGTTTTACTCCGATTCTTCGCCTCGGTTAGTCGCATCGTGAACGAAACGATATGGGAAGCAGTGCTCTGCATCGCCGCGAAGACGTTGCTCTCACTCGCCGTACCCGCGTTAAACGATATGATCTCGATCTCGGGATACTTAGCTTCCAGGGCTCGTGCTACCCGGTGCCCCATATCACGAGCCACCTCCATACGGGTACCCGTGGGCAACTCTAAAGTCATGGAGATGGCATTGTTATCGGACGCCGGCATAAACTCGGTCTTTAAGGTAATGATACTGATCACCAGACTAACGACAAAAATCAATACCACCGTAAAGAAAGCCACCCCCCGCTTCCTCGACACCCTGTTCACCAACTTTGAATACCAGTGGTCTAACCCATCGAGAAGCGGCAAGATACGCCTGCTGTACCAGCGGTCGAAACGATTTACCTTCATCTCTTCGGACGAGCGCATCATGAAAGCGCTCATCATGGGGGTTAGCGACAGCGAGATGATCAGCGATAGGGTGATGATGATGGAGACCATCCAGCCCAGCTGCTTGAACATCACGCCGGCGAAACCGCCCACCATGGTCATCGGTAAGAAGACGGCAATAATCGTCAACGTGGATGCGATAACCGAAAGGGAGACCTCTTCCGTGCCATAGATAGCCGCTTGCCTCGGACGGCTCCCCCGCTCGAGGTGCGAGGTGATGTTCTCCAGCACCACGATGGCGTCGTCCACCACCAGCCCTATCGTGATCGAGAGCGCCGAAAGCGAGATGATGTTGATGGTGTTGCCGGTGAGGTAAAGGTAGATAAACGACCCGATGAGCGAGATAGGGATGGCCACCATGATAATAATGGTCGCACGCCACCTCCCCAGGAAGAAAAGTACCACCAGCCCCACGATGATTAGCGCCAGCAATATGGTCTCCAACAGGCTGTTAATCGAGACTCGAATGTACTCCGACGAGTCCATCACCGCTACGATTTGGATATCGGGCGGCAGGTTCTTTTGCAACTCGGGGAGCTGCTTCTTTACCGTGTTCGCGATGTCTACCGTGTTGGCGCCTGACTGCTTTTGAATGACAATACTGGCACTCCGTCTCCCGTTCGTGTAGTTCTCCTGCACTCGGGACTCCAGGGTGTCGACCACCGTGGCCACGTCGCGGAGGTAGACAGCCTTTCCCCGGTTATTTCCAACGATGATATCATTCAGGTCACGGCTCTCCTTGAACTCACCTTCAAGGCGCAACATGTAGGTCTGCGTACCGATATCGAAGTCCCCCGCCGGCACGTTCACGTTCTCCGTCGCGATTACCTGCGCGATCTGTTCCAACGAAATGTTGTACGCCTCTAGCTTGGCGGGAACCACGTTCACCTGTATCTCCCGCTGGGGAGCTCCCCCCACCGACACGGTTCCCACGCCGCTAATCCGGTTGAGGGGGTTGGCTACCTGCTCATCCAAGATCTTATAGAGTGCCCCGGAGCTCTGCTCGGCCGTGGCCGAGAGCACCATCACCGGAACCATATCGGAACTAAACTTCATGATCATGGGATCCTCCGTGCCATCGGGCAAGAACCCTGCTATGAGGCCCACCTTGTCGCGCACGTCATTCATGACGGCGTTCATATCGGTGCCAAAATCGAACTCCAATATAATCATCGACACCCCATCTTTCGAGGTCGAGTAGATCTCCTTTAGCTTCTCGGTAGAGTTCAACACGTCTTCCAGGGGGCGTGTCACATTCTCTTCCACGTCTTCCGCACCCGCACCCGAGTAAGAAGTCATCACGGTGACGATATTCAGATCGATTTCAGGGTAAAGGTCGATGGGCAGTCGCGTGTAAAAAAGGATACCTATCAGCACCACCCCAATAAAGATCAACGCGGTGGCGACAGGTTTTCTTACAGCGGTTTCATGTAGTTTCATACGGCTTTTTTATTGAACAACTTCCACTTCATCTCCATCAATCAGCCCGGTGTTCCCATGGACGATTACCTTATCGCCTGGCTGCAACCCGGAGAGTATCTCGTACTTATCGTCCAGGCGTATCCCCAGCTCCACCGGTGTGTGAATAGCTTTTCCCGCCTTCTCCACGAAGACGTAGCGATCATTGGATCCCAGCTGCTTCAACACCGCGTAGTCGGGCAACAGTGGACGTTCGTTAGTCCCGAAATGCATGCGAACCCGGGCGAACATACCGGGACGCAACAGTTGCTCGCTATTGGCCACCGACACCTCCACGGTGAACGTGTGTGATACGGGGTCGATTGTAGGATGAATCAAGGAGACATTACCCTGGAACAGCGCATCGCCCAGTGCGTCTGCCACCACCTCTACCGGCATACCCTTGGTCACCCGGTTATAATAGGATTCGGAGACGTTCACCTTCACCTTCACCGGATTAATGCTCTCAATGGTGAGTATGGGAATCTGCATGGCCACGTCACCCGGGTCGTAGTTGCGGGCAGTAACAATACCGCTGATGGGCGCGGTGAGGGTGGTATTCTCGTCGAGGCTGCTCAACGCGTACTCGGCCACGTCCAGCTGCGCTTTGATCTGGTCGATCTGCTGCTTAGAGATACCCCCTACCTCGTACAACTCCTTGTACCGTTCATAGTCGCGGCGTAGGGTAGCTACCTGCGTCTGTTGTTGCGACAGGGTGGCCTGATCCATTTTCACCAGGACTTGTCCCTTGCTCACCCGGCTACCCACATCCACCTTGATCTCACGGATCCTCCCGCCCATCGCGGGAGTGATGTTATTCACCTTATCGGCTTCAACCGTGGCCGTGAATGCGGCTACCTCATCTACCGGCATCAGCCGTACCTCTTCCACCCGCACCTTTGATTTTTCTACAATCTCCTCCTGAGCCTCCTGCCCGGGACGTCCTGTGCGACTCATCTCACCGCAAGAAACCAGCAGCACGGCTGCCAAAAGCGGGGTAATCGTTAACACGCTGTATCGTCTCATATAATTCGTTATATAGTTTATTGTCAATCGAAGTTAACCGGCTCGATATCATACCCCAGCACCTTTTCCAAATCGGCTTTAGCAGCCAGGTAGTCATATATCGCGTTCCTGTACTGTAGCTCGGCACTGACAACCGCCAAGGCCGCCGCGTTCACCTCCACGATAGTACCCATACCGGTTTCGTAACGCTTGAGCGTGATCTCTTGCCCTTTGCGGGCTTGCGCCACGGACGACTCGGTGGCCACGACCTGCTCGATGTTCTTGTTGATTAAGTTATAATTGTTCTTGATGGTGAGCTTCAGTCCCCGCTCCACCTCTTTGCGCTGTTCATCCAGCTGCCAGAGCTGCATTTGCGACTGCTTCACGTTGTAGTACCGTTTCCCACCGCTAAAAATGGGTATCTGCAGGGTGAATCCCAGCATGGAATAGGGGTCCCAGCGGTAATCCCGGAATCGAAAATCGTTGTTCTGGCTCATGTATGTCCAGTTGAACGAAGAGACCAGCGATGGCGCGTACTGCAGCTTCTGCAGCTCGTGAACGTTCTGCAACTGCTTGGCCTGCAGGTCGAACTGCTTGATATCGCTATTATTTACAAGTGACGTGTCCATGGGGATCACGGCATCAAACAGGGTGCTTCTGTACTGGTCGAGTGACCCCTCTATCTTAATCGGCACCTCCGAATCGATTCCCATCAGCATCTTCAGCTGCAGGTCGGCGATCTTCATCATGTTCTCCGACTGAAGTATATTGGGAATCAAGCTCTTCAGTCGCACGTCAGCCGTAATCACATCATACTCCGCCACCACCCCCTGGTCGTAGCGGTTGCGAATATTCACGAGGTTAATCGAGTCGGTCTCGTAGGTCTTTTTGAAGACGCGGTAGCTATCCTGTGCCAGCAAGAGGCTATAGAATGCCTTCTTCACCTGGTTCACCAAGTTGATCCGCGACCCGCGGGCCTGCTCCATGGCGATATGGATATCCACCTCGCTCATTTGAATGTTCTTCCACAGAGAGGGAACCACGAGGGGGAGGCTCACGTTCATACCGGCCGACCAGACGTTAAAGCGGCCCATCTGAATCCCCTCTGACGACGAATCCTTGCCGCCACCACCGCCCATCATCTTACCCAGCACCTGCATGACCTGCAGCTCCTCGGGGGTGTACTGTGTGGGATCGATGTCGCCTCCGCCAAAACCGAACCCCTCATCGAAGTAGACGGTCTGCCGTTCGATGGCACGCTGGTAGAGACCTATCAGGTCCACCTGGGGCATCAAGCTGCCATAAGCTACTTTCTTCGCGTACTGCTTCTTCTCGATCTCCATATCGGCCACCTTCACCGTGGGGTTCTCGCTAAGGGCAATCTCAAGCGCCGTTTTCAGGTCGATTACCAAGCTATCAGCCATCGGCACGAAGAGAGTAGACGCGTTGGTGAGGCCATCAGCGGAGGGGCCATTGGAAAAAGCGGGTGCTGTAGGCGTAGTGGTATTGCCATACGTGGTGAGCGTACCACTAAAGCCAAGCAGTAGGACAACGCCTAATACCCATTTTCCAATTAATCTCAAGCTAGGTTCTTTCATCGGTTCCATTACTTATTGTTTTGTTCCTTTTTTTTTACCAAGTAGTCATCAATTATCTCGATTCCTTTCGCGGTAGAGATACCCCGTAAAAAGTTGATCATCATCGTGTAAAACAGCTCGTGGTAGGAGAACTTTGGCCTTTTCCGCTGATTGGCATAGGCGTGGGTAAACGTGCTCTCCTCCACGAGAAAAGCAGCTACCTTTACATTCAGGTCGTCACGCACGTACCCCTGTTTAATACCATTCTTCAGAAATGAGCGCAGTTTACGGTTATTCTCCTTGTTCACATCATGGATAAATCGGGATACAGTTGGGTAATAACGGTGAATGTCGTCGTAAAACCTGTCACAACACATCGGAACCGTTTGATGAATCTCGATAATCGCGAGAAACACCTCTATCACGTTAGTCGCGTGGGACACCAACAACTCAAAATCGGCCTTGCGCTGAGCTTTCTTAGCGGAAAGAACCGATAGCAGGATCTCTTCCTTATCCTTAAAAGTCTCGTAAATAGTGCGTTTGGATATATTCAAAGAGGAAGCCAACTCATCCATCGAAACGCTTCTGATGCCATATTGGCAAAATAGTTCCGAGGCTTTTCGTATGATTCGCTCTTTTGTTTCCATAACTTATCTGTAAGAAGCTGCGAAGATAGTATAGAAAACTTGAAAACCCAATACAGTTTTCAAAGTCTTAACATACTTTACAAGATATATCGTATCGATTTCTTGCTTCGATTAACTGAACGAGTAAAGGACAAGTTCACTTGAATTATACCGGGGAAAGAATTCGTCTAATGTTTATTAAGGAACGTTTGCTCACACGTGTTATAATCTGTCGGGAATATTTTATAATTTTGCACGAATTATGGGTTATTTTGCACGAATTCAATCAAAATGACAAAAGATAAACTGCGTGATGCTGCCCTCACGTACCATTCGCAAGGCCGTCCCGGGAAAATAGAGGTGGTTCCCACCAAGCCCTATAGTTCTCAAAGAGACCTCTCCCTAGCCTACTCCCCGGGTGTGGCCGAGCCCTGCTTAGCCATTAAGGAGGATCCGGAGATCCCCATTATGCACGATGACCAACACGGCACGGCCATTATATCGGCGTGCGGCCTGCTCAACGCGCTGGAACTGAACGGCAAGAAGATTGACGATATTCGCATCGTGGTAAATGGGGCGGGTGCGGCCGCGATCTCCTGTACACGACTCTACATGGCGTTGGGAGCACAACCCGGGAACATCGTGATGCTCGACTCGAAAGGGGTGATCAACACCCGCAGGGGCGACCTGAACGACCGCAAGAAGCCGTTTGCCACCTCCCGGCCGATTAACACGCTAGAGGAGGCGATGAAGGGAGCCGATATGTTCCTGGGGCTATCGGTGGGCAACGTGCTCACGCCCGAGATGCTGCTAACCATGAACAGCGACCCCATTGTCTTTGCCTTGGCCAACCCCGATCCCGAGATAGCATACGAAACGGCGATGGCCACGAGAGACGACCTTATCTTCGCGACCGGTCGCTCCGATTATCCCAACCAGATCAACAACGTGCTGGGGTTCCCCTATATCTTCCGGGGTGCCTTAGACGTGCAGGCCACCTGCATCAACGAGGAGATGAAGATCGCGAAGGTGGCCAGGGAGAACCAAATTAGCCTGGAGGGAATGGAAATCGTGAACATGGTGGCGGTAGCGGTCATCGATGCGATCGTGGACGAAAACATCCGGGTTAAAAAACTTACCCGTACCTTGTAATTACAATAAACTCAAACCATATCAAATATAAAACTCTAATAAACTTTAATTTCAAACAACGAATGATGATGGAAAGAAGAAAGAAATTCTTACTCTCGGAGTCTGACATACCCACACGGTGGTACAATATAACGGCCGAGATGAAAAACAAACCGCTCCCCATGATCCACCCGGGGACAAAAGAGCCGATTAAGGCGGAGGATCTTTTCCCGATATTTTCCGAAGAGCTCTCACGTCAGGAAGTGAACCAAACCGACGCTTGGATCGATATCCCCGAAGTGGTAAGAGAGAAGTACAAGATATACCGCCCCACCCCGCTGGTACGCGCTACCGACCTGGAGAGGGCACTCGATACGCCGGCTCGCATCTACTTCAAGAACGAGAGCGTGAGCCCGGTAGGATCACACAAGCTTAACACGGCATTGCCACAGGCCTACTACAATAAGATTGAAGGGGTCACCAACCTGACCACCGAAACAGGGGCGGGTCAATGGGGTACCGCCTTGGCTTTTGCCGCGAAGACATTCGGGATAGAACTAGCCGTATACATGGTAAAGATCAGCTACGAGCAAAAGCCGTACCGTCGCTCGCTTATGCAAACCTGGGGTGCACAGGTGATTGCCTCGCCCAGCATGTCGACCAAAACGGGACGCAAGATTATTACCGATACGCCCAACTACCAAGGCAGCTTGGGTACCGCCATTTCGGAAGCGATTGAACTGGCCATACAGACACCCAACTGCAAGTACGCGCTAGGCAGCGTACTCAACCACGTGTCTCTACACCAAACCGTTATCGGACTGGAAGCGGAAAAGCAGATGGAGATGGCCGGGGTCTATCCCGACGTGGTCATCGGCTGCTTTGGGGGAGGCTCTAACTTCTCGGGCATCTCCTTCCCCTTCTTGCGCCACAAAATCGTGGGCAAAAACAACTGCCGTTTCGTAGCCGCGGAACCTGCATCATGTCCCAAGCTGACCCGGGGGGAGTTCAAGTATGATTTTGGCGACGAGAGCGGTCATACCCCGCTTATCCCGATGTACACGTTAGGACACAAGTTTGCCCCGGCCAACATCCACGCTGGCGGGTTGCGTTATCACGGTGCCGGCAGCATCGTGAGCCAGTTGCTGAAGGACGAGCTCATCGAGGCCGTTAGCGTAAAACAGCTGGAGTCGTTCGAGGCGGGCATACTCTTCGCTCAAACCGAAGGGATTGTTCCGGCACCGGAGTCCACACATGCGATCGCCGTGGCCATCCGCGAGGCGCTCAAAGCCAAAGAGGAGGGAACACCCAAAACCATCCTGTTCAACCTCTCGGGCCATGGTCTGGTGGATATGAGTGCATACGACCAGTACCTGGCCGGCGACCTTACCGACCACGAGGTGAGCGACGAAGAGATCCAAAAATTTCTCGCGACGAAATAACAACCTAAAGAGATCTTGCAACGTAGTCTTGGAAGCCTAGCTGCATAGCCGGGCTTCTTTTTTATGACCTGATAACAGCCTGCTAACAAAAGGAGTTTGTTAAAATGTACCGTTTAGCGCCTAAAAAAGCGGTTTAACGACAAAAAAATGCATGAATTATTTGGTCGTTTCGTTTTTACACCCTATCTTTGACAATAGAAAAGCGAGTGAATGAGTTATTGCCGCATTGGTCGATTGGGAAACTCATCAATTAAATTTTTGAAACCGAGAAACGTTTTTGGTATTAATGGCGGGCCGCATCCCTCGGGATTTCGATGTATCGGAACAGCGGATTACAGAGGTACCAAGACACTCAAATCCTGTCATAAGGAGTTTCGGCTTATTCCACCGGTGCGGCTTCTTATAAAAAGCAGATTGGCAAACAGATAATCTCTTTTGCAATCTGCTTTTGTTTTTTATGTGTTAAGCTAACCAAGTGTATTGAAGCAGGTTATTGCCCGAAATTCACATAAAAATGGGTAGAATAAAACATTACTGGGAACTTTTCCTTATTTTTTTTAAGATCGGGGCATTCACGTTTGGTGGGGGTTACGCCATGATTCCCCTTATCCGTGAAGAGGTAGTCCGCAAAAGGGGGTGGCTCGTTGATGATGAGTTCATGGACATGCTGGCACTGGCTCAATCCATGCCTGGCCCCATCGCCTTGAACACGGCTGTCTTCGTGGGCCGCAAGCGGTTAGGCTTCAAGGGCAGCCTTTCCACCGCTGCCGGCATTATCCTCCCCTCCTTTATCGTGATTCTCCTTATCGCCATGGTGTTCACCCAGTTCAAGGATAACCCCGTGGTTGAAAGCGTGTTCAAGGGCATTCGCCCGGCAGTGGTAGCCCTTATCGCCGCCCCGCTCTTAGGCTTGGGCAAGTCGGCCGGGGTGAAGCGTTCTACGCTGTGGATTCCCATCATCGTCGCACTATCGGTATGGCTTCTTAAGGTCTCCCCGGCCATTATCGTGCTGGTGGCCATCCTCCTGGGGGTTCTTCACTTTGTTTACCTGAGACGAATAACTGCAAAGAGAGATGGAACTGATTGACCTATACCTGGCCCTCTTCCTGTCGTTCTTCAAGATCGGCCTATTCGGTTTCGGGGGCGGCTACGCCATGCTGCCGCTAATACAGCACGAGGTGGTGGAATTACATGGCTGGCTTTCAATCAACGACTTTACCGATATAGTGGCTATCTCGCAGGCCACACCGGGTCCCATCGCGTTCAATTCGGCCACGTACGTGGGTTACACCGCCGTCGTAGGGATGGGTTACTCCCCGGGTTACGCCGTACTGGGTTCCGCCATCTGCACCCTATCGGTGAGCATCCCCTCGTTTGTCTTGATGACGATTGTCACCGTATCGTTCTTCCGTTTGAAAAACAACCCCTGGATGAAGGCATCCCTATCGGTACTCAAGCCGGCCATCATCGGGCTCATCGCCTCCGCGGCGTTGATGCTGATGAACAGGCATAACTTCGTTGACTACAAAAGCTGGATTATCTTCGCGGCGGTGTTTATCGCATCATTAAAAAAGGTAGATCCCATCCTACTCATCGTGCTTTCGGGCGTCGCGGGTTTCTTCCTCTATTATCCTTTCTAAGTTATCTGACTGGAAGTTAGGAATTCAGGGCCCTCTATCTCCGACAAGGGCTAACAGCTATTTCGTGGGTTTCTTTGCCGCCATCTTCCCAGTCGTTCCTTTCCCGGTCGCCTTCACCTTGGCAGCCGTTTTACCGGAACTGCTTTTTTTAGCGGTGGTTTTCCCAGCTGTAGATTTTTTAGCCGCGGTTTTCCCGGTGGAGGACTTTCTTGTCGCCGCCCTTTTGGTCGGTTTACTTTTGCCCGACTCCTCGATGATCTTCATACACTCCTCCAGGGTAAGTGCATGCGGATCCACCGTCTTTGGGATTTTATAGTTCGATTTCTTATACGCGATGTAGGGACCGTATCGACCGTTCAGCACCTGCAGGTCGGGCTCCTCGTCAAAGGTCTGAATAATTCGTTCCCGATCTTTCTTCTCTTTCGCCTCGATCAGCTCGATTGCCTCATCCAGTTCGATCTCGTGCGGATCCATCCCTTTCGGCAACGATACAAACTTACCATCATGCCGCACGTACGGACCAAAGCGCCCCACCCCGATGACTACTTCTTTCTCTCGGAACTCGCCCACGGTGCGGGGCAGTTCGAACAGCTTAAGCGTCTCTTCAAGGGTAATGGTTTCGATGGACTGTGACTTCTGCAACGAGGCGAAAAGTGGCTTCTCCTCCTCGTCCTGCGTGCCTATCTGCGCCATGGGGCCATAACGGCCGATCTTCACCGATACCTGCCGTCCCGTCTTGGGATCGGTACCCAACACCCGTTCGCCCACCTTATGCTCGGTACGCATTTGAGATATCTCCTCTACCTTGGGATGGAAAAGGTCATAAAATTCGGCGATCGACTCGTTCCATCGGGCTTTTCCTTCGGCTATCTTATCGAAGTTCTTTTCAACCCGGGCAGTAAAGTTGTAATCGACGATGGATGGGAAGAACTCCACCAGGAAATCGTTCACCACCGTACCGATATCCGTGGGGAACAACTTGTTCTTATCGGCACCGGCCATCTCCTTCTTAGTCACATCCTTAATCACCCCTTTCTTAAGCGTGAGGACGTTATAGGCACGCTCCACCCCATCGATGTTCCCTTTCTCCACGTATTCGCGAGTGATGATGGTGGAGATGGTGGGCGCGTACGTGGAGGGGCGACCAATACCCAGCTCCTCCATCTTACGTACCAACGCGGCTTCCGTGTACCTTGGGGGACGTTGCGTAAATCGCTCCGTTGCACTTGTCTCCTGCATGGCCAGTGGCTCTCCCTTTTTGATTGGCGGGAGTACTCCCTCCTCTTTTTCCACGTTCTCGTCGTCTGTCCCCTCCAGGTAAACCCGCAGGAAACCGTCGAACTTGATTACCTCACCGTTGGCCACGAACTTGCCCTCGTCATTCGATATTCCGATATGGGCTGTCGTCCGTTCCAGCTCCGCGTCCGCCATCTGCGAGGCGATGGTACGCTTCCAGATGAGTTCGTAAAGCCGTTTCTCCTGTACCGTTCCGCTCACCTGGTGTTGGTTCATGTAGGTAGGCCGAATCGCCTCGTGCGCCTCCTGAGCACCTTTCGACTTGGTCGTGTAGCGGCGTGCCTTGTGGTACTTCTCGCCGTACTGCTCCACGATCTCGCTTTTGGCAGTACCGATAGCCAACCCCGACAGGTTCACCGAGTCGGTACGCATGTAGGTGATCTGTCCCGACTCGTAGAGCCGCTGGGCCACCATCATGGTCTGTCCCACCGAGAAGCCCAGCTTGCGCGAGGCTTCCTGCTGCAAGGTAGAGGTAGTAAACGGTGCGGCCGGTGTTTTCTTGGCTGGCCGTGTATGGATCTCCTCCACGGTGAACGTGGAGGTTTTCAGCCTTTCCAGTAAGGCGAGGACTTCCTCCTTGGTTTTTAACCGCTTATTGTATTCTGCCCGAACCTCATGGTGTTGTCCCTCCTCCTCCTTCGTGAAGATGGCCACGATACGGTAGGCAGCTTCCGATTGGAACTGCTGTATCTCCCGTTCTCGCTCCACGATGAGCCGCACCGCGACCGATTGTACCCGCCCCGCGGAAAGGGCCGGCTTGATTTTCCTCCAGAGCACGGGTGATAACTCGAAACCCACGATACGGTCAAGCACCCGCCGTGCCTGTTGGGCATCCACCAGGTTCTGGTCGATGGAGCGGGGATTTTTCACCGCCTCTTGAATGGCATTCTTGGTAATCTCGTGAAAAACGATTCGCTTGGTATTCTCCTCTTTCAGCTCCAACGCGTTGAACAGGTGCCACGAGATTGCTTCCCCCTCACGGTCCTCATCCGAGGCGAGCCAAACCGTATCGGCTTTCTGAGCAGCCGCTTTCAACTCGGCCACCACCTTCTTCTTATCGGCCGGAACCTCGTAGATAGGCGTAAAGTCGTTTTCAATATCGATGCTAAAATCTTTTTTCTTGAGGTCACGTATATGACCGTAGCTTGACATAACGTGAAAATCCTTACCGAGAAATTTTTCAATGGTCCTCGCTTTCGCGGGCGACTCAACGATAACCAGGTTTTTTTCCATTCAAATGCTCTTCCTTTTACATTACGGTTAATACCTTAAACGGTGTGGTTTACGTCATTGCCTTGTCTTCTAATAAACGATACGATGTACAAGCACACCTTTCCCGATGTATTTCCAACGGTGTGGTATAAGCCGTTCACATGTTTTCTAAACGGTGCGGTGTACACCTTTCTCACGGCAATACCCCCGCGTTCAAATTGGAACTGGGTAAACCGCTGCAAAAGTAGTCATTTTGAATTAGGAACGACAATGTTTTGGGAAATTCCATATTTATTAAGGTTTTTTGATAATTGAACAAGCCATTGCTCATTTGGCTAATACCCGCTCGTTAGGGGAATAAAACGACCCTGACCAATAATCATTCCCCTTGAGGGGAATCTACGGTTATCGTGACACCGTGAATAGCCGACAGCATCCCCTGTAGCTGGTCTGACAGTGAACGGCGCACTTGCAGTCGCATGCGGCAACTCTCTTGAAAATCCTGCGTCCATTGTACCTCGTCGAACTGCTTCACTATCCGCATCACCTCGTTGAGCAGGGGGTATTCAAAATGGAGGTCGATATAGTCGTCCACCGTCTTCTCCACCACCTCAGCGTTGGCAATAGCATCGGCTGCCGCCTCCTTGTAGGCTTTAATCAGTCCCCCCGTTCCCAGGAGGGTTCCCCCGAAGTAGCGTACCACGGCGATCAGCACGTCGGTGAGCTCGGCCGAATTGATCTGCCCCAGGATAGGTCGGCCTGCCGTACCCGATGGCTCCCCATCGTCGTTCGCCCGGAACTCCTCCCTCTCCCACCCCAGCATGTAGGCCCAACAGACGTGCCGTGCGTCGTAATACTTCGTGCGCAACTCCTTCACCCGATCCAACGCCTCATCGGCGCTCTTCACCGGGTAGATGAATGAATAGAACTTGCTCTTCTTCTCGTTGATGTACCCCTCTGCGGGGCTAACCACCGTTTTATAGATATCGTCCATACCGCGAATGTACGAAAAATCCGTGACGAGAACCACAACGTGAATGCAACCTATAATGGAAAGTTGAACTGTAACGCGAAGTTAACTTAACAAAACGAAGATAACCTATAATGCGAAGTTAACCCTATAGGTAACCATGGGCATAAATCCTTGCAACAGTATCTCTGTATAGGTGCCTTTATCAACGTCAAACGATAAACCAAAAATATTTTTCCGATTGGTTACGTTTTGGAAATCGATAGCCAATTCGTCTGTAAATTTCTTCCTGTTTTTCCTATAACCTATTCGTAAGTCTGTTCTGAAATAATGACGTACTTGCAACTCATTTACACGGCTGTTATCGTACACCAATTTGCGCTGCTGCTTACTCTCCTCCTCAAATACGGGAGTATAGCGTGTACCTCCTGCCAATGAGCTTTTTACATCAGCAAAAAGCGTCCACCCCTTCTTTAGAGGCAACTCGTAACCCGAGGCAAGGTTAAAGAGGTATTTCCCGTCGAAAACGGTACTCCACTCCTTCTTATTAAACCCGTTCGTGTAGGTCGATCTGTAAAACGTGGAGTTAAACAGCAGGTAGTAGTTGTTACTCATGAACTTTTCAATGGTGAGCTCCACCCCGTAGTTTTTGCCCGTTCCCTTGTTAACAAGGTTTCCCTCCCGCATGATCACGTTGTCACCTGCCCCACCCGCCTGAAGGATAGTATACGTTTCATCGGGGTCGTTTTTCACGGGAATATTGTAGAGCCATTGGTAGTAAGCTTCAGCCTTGAAATGCCAATCGGGAGCAAACCCCCAATCGTACGACAAGTCGCCATGTGTGCTCTTCATAAATCCTAGTTTTTTGTTACTGTACTCGATATCGCCAAGCGGGGAAAGCGTTCTGATAAAGTAGAAGGAGCGGGGAATCATCTGGCTGTATAGTCCACCTGCAAATGCAAAGGTGTGCTTTTCGGCGGGTCTGTAGCGTGCACCCAACCGGGGCTCCACCGCGTAGGTTTGATTAAAATCGAGGTACATCCCGTGAAATCCACCCGTGAGTAATAACTTAGACGTTACATTTTGCCTGTACTGCGCGTAAGCCCGCCAAAGGCTGAAAGCGCCTTTCTTATCAACATTGGTGAACACTCCCCTCTCATCGCTAAACGACTCTTTTTCCAGGTAATTCACATTATACAGGTCATACTTCACCCCACCTTCGATAGACGAAGTGTAGGAGAAGCGATGTCCTATCTTAGAATAGAGCGAATATTTATCTTCCAGTGCTTGCTCATCCCACAGCGTTTTCCACTCGGCATTCGGCTGTCTCAGAGACATCGTGTCCACAGGCATATGGGTATCGCTTCTCACGAAGGAAAGCAGCGTGGTTAGCTTTGTTTTCGGTGTAAAATCAACGGTGTGCGTGGCTCCAAGAACGTATGTTTTGGCATCTATCTTGATACGTTGATCGAACTTCCCAAGTAAATCGTCATCAAATTCAACTATTCCCACTTCCGATGCCACGAAGTCAATTCCGCTACTACCAAATATTCCAATGACAGAAAGATGATTGTTCTTGTTGACATCAAAGTCGAGTTTCACGGAAAGGTCCTGATATTTAGGTGTTATACCTGAATAAAAACCCATCTTTTCCATCAAGTCAGGGATAGAATATCTATACGAAACCAAGTAGGAGGAGGTGCTCTTCTTGGAGAAATAACCTTCCGAGCCCAGTTCAAACCCGTTAAAGCCCATTTGTCCCCAAAACTCATGTTTTTGATTATTGCCCTTTCTCATTTTTAAGTCGAAAATTCCCGCCATAGCGTTGCCATAAGGTGCGGGCCATGCGCTCATATGGAAGTCTGAATTCGATAGAAGATTGGTGTTCAGCATCGTGACCTGCCCACCTGTCATACCTACGCCGGTATTGAAGTGATTCAGGTTAGGAATTTCCACCCCATCAAGTACCCACTGCACGCCTATGGGCGAGTTTCCTCTAATGATAATATCGTTACGTGAATCATTTACAGGTATAACTCCTGCAAAGCTACGTACCATGCGTGCCGGGTCACCCAGCGAGCCGGCGAACCGAAAGGTCTCCTCCGTGCTGAACGTTCGGGCTCCCGTAACGCTCAGCTTGTTGATGGGCTGACTTTTATCGTGTCTTGCCACCACCTCCACGTCTTGCAACTCGATGGTGGAGGGTACCATAACCACGTTTAGCACCACCTCCTTACCCGTGTTCACCAGTATATCAGTCTCTTCCGAGAAGAAGCCCACGCAACTGAATCGCAGCCTTTGCCTCCCCACGGGAACGCTGAAAGCGAAATGGCCATCTTCGTCCGTTATCGTCCCTATAACCGGATCGCTTCCTTCAACGTACACGGAAACCTGAAACAGTTCAACGGTAGGGTCGGCCGAGATTACCTCGCCCCTGACGGTCTCCGTTAAATCATTTTGGGCAATAGCTGCCATTACTGATAAAGATACCAGTATAGATAACCACAATCTTTTATTCAACATTATGTATAGATATTTATTTCATTTTGACCTATAACCAACCGTACATCTCTTTCAAGGTGAAAATATTATAACCTTTTCAGCTTGGTAGATATTTGCGCTAATCCAACCGTAAACCAACTATTGAACGGTGCAACCGCTAAAAACCAGGGAGCCTTTCAAAATAAGCTGGGCGTTACCCTCCGGACTTGCCATGTTGACGTCAGGACGTTTATCGCTGTAGCCTCCGAAAACCGATTCAAAATATGGTTTTACCACCCAATCATCTGGAACATAGAGGGTTATGCCTCCAAAAACCGCATCGATATTGAGATACACGGTTCCTTCCGGTAGGGTTGTTTTACGCAAATCGAGTACCACTCCCCCAAAAACTGCATTAATATCACCGCCTTTAAATATAGGGTCAAGGAAAATGCTCTCCGAACCTCCAAATACCACATCTTTTTCAAACCAACCGCTTATTCCTTCCGTACCACCATTATTATCAGTGGAATGATTGGCAAAACGTTCTCTTTCCCTCCTGCTAACGACCACCTCTATAATTACGATCAAACCGGCAACTATGAGCAAAAGAGGCCAGTACTGGTAGACGAAATCACCACCCGCTCCTCCCAATATTCCGGGATACACACTCTCTACACGCGGCAGCAGGAAAAATAGGCCAACTAACAACAGTAACATCGGAAGTATTCGGTTTCTCTTGGAAAAACCGAAAAGAGCAAGCAGAATGAGCAACATGGGCCAAGAAAAAATAACCGACTTTAGCGCCGGATTCAACCAGCCTAAATTGAATGCCAATAAAAGCAGACCGATTAAAATCAATAAAGTAGCGAGAATAACCGTGAGGTTGAGTCCTTTTTTCGTCTTTACTTTAGCTTTACCCTTATTCATACGATTATTTTATTTTTATGCTTTTTCCTTATAACCCGTCAGTCCATGTTCACATATCGTACATGTGGAAAACAATCTTTACTTTACAAATTATCCGCACGGACTAAAATTATTTTCGAATCCCCCGATACTGTATCTCACTGATCCCAACAATGAGCAACATCACAAGTTATAGAAAATCCGAATTAACAAAGTTAGGAAACTCCGTCGAGAGAATTATTACGAAATTATGAAGATTTGGTTACAATTTGATTACGGTTAACACCATACACCATGATCCCAAGTAAAACCCCCTGTTTAAAATCATTCTAAATTAAGCTTAAAGACACAGATGTGTTATAAAACATATAAAAAGATTTTTGATTAATCGTTTAACCTCTTACTTTTGTTTAAATTAACAGTATAAACTTGTCCAACTTGAAAAGAGTTTCCTTAAAAGATATTGCCAAAGAGTTGGGTGTTTCAACTGCCACCGTATCCCTTGTTTTGAATGGTAAAAATGAGAAAGGGCGTGTCAGTAAGAAAATGTCACAAAAAATATTGGATAAGGCCGCGGAATTGAACTATGTTCCAAACACTTTAGCCAAGGGTTTAAAAATGGGCAAGTCCCGAACCATAGGTCTGATTGTTGCTGATGTCTCCAACCTTTTTTTTGGCACGCTAGCTTTACATATACAAGTATTCGCCGAACAAAAGGGGTATAGTGTGATCATAGGAAACACCAATGAGCAACTCAAGGCAATGGAAAATGCAATCAATTCATTATATGGCCGGCAAGTAGAAGGACTCATCATAACCCCTACCGAGAAGAGTCAACATCTATTAATTAAATTAATCAACAACAAGATTCCATTTGTCCTGGTTGACAGAAGTTTCCCGGAATTGGCGGTGAATTCTGTATTGATCAATAATTACGAGATATCGTATCAGTCTACCGAACAGCTCATTCAAAAAGGGTGTAAACGAATTGGCTTGGTCACCTATAAGCAGGATCATTACCATATTAACGAGCGAAGAAGAGGTTATGAAGATGCTTTGAAGCAAGCGGGTATATATGATCCGGATATCATGGAAGAGGTGAGGTACGATTTTTTGGAAAACGATACCCGAAAGGTTATTGGAAACTTAATCTCCCAAAAAGAGAAGATTGATGGCGTTTTTTTCACGACCAATTCCATTTCCATCAACGGGGTGAAAGGGTTGATAAAAAACCATATCAACATCCAGGAAGACATTCAAATCATGTGCTTTGATGAAAATGATGCCTTTTATATTTTGCCCTATTCCGTTCCATTCATTAAGCAGCCCATCAAAGAGATGGCAAAAAATGCGGTGGAGCTACTGATTGACCAGCTTGAGATGAAAAGCGAAGGGACGAAGCAGGTCGTGGTAAATGCAGAGTTGGTATTGAGCAGAAACAGCATATGAAACGAGCATGACAACTGTTCATTTGACTTAACAACATGATAACATGAAAAAAAAGCAGATCACATTTTTAGGAATTTTCCTTTTGGGGATGTCCTTCGTTCTGCCCCTCTATCCTCAGGCGGGATCACAAGGAGAGCTGATGGAACTGGCGAAGGTTAAATCAGGTGTTAAGAACAGGAGGATATCCAGTACCGATCAAACGGGAGGGAATCGTGATCACCTGGAGCCTTTCGAACCGGGAGAAAAGAGGACCATCGCGCAAATCAACGGTACCGGGATAATCAACCATATCTGGATCACCATCTCGCCCCCACCCGGAGAGTTGAGCCGCAACGACATCATCTTGCGTATCTATTGGGATGGGAACGACTATCCATCCGTGGAATCGCCCATCGGCCCCTTTTTTGGACAAGGTTGGGACGAACGGTATAATTACGCGTCTCTCCCCTTGGCCGCCGGTCCCGAAAACGGCACCTCGCTGGTGAGCTACTTCGCGATGCCCTTTGAAAACGGTGCACGGATAGAGATAGAGAACCAGAACGATAAGAACATCAACGCCTTCTATTTCTATGTCGATTACCAGGAGATGGATCAACTGCCTGAGGGGATGGGGCGTTTCCACGCCTGGTACAACCATAACCTGACGGAAGCGTTGCCTGAAGGGGAAACCGAATGGGCCCTCACCGGCGAGTGGAAGCCTAACACCCAACCAGAGCGGAACTACGTGATGATTGACACCAAGGGGAAAGGGCATTTCGTGGGTATCAACTACTACGTCCACTCCCCCACCCCCATGTGGTACGGCGAGGGAGATGATATGTGGTTTATCGATGGTGAAGAGACCCCCTCTTTAATCGGTACCGGAACCGAGGATTTCTTTAACACCTCCTGGTGCCCCAAAGAGCCGTTTTCACACCCCTATTTCGGGTACCCGAGGGTGAATAACGACATCGGCTGGTTGGGTAGAACGCACGTCTACCGCTTCTTTATCAGTGATCCCATCTACTTTGAGACGGGAATAAAGGGGACGATTGAGACGGGACATAACAATAACCTCACCCTGGATCTGGCTACCGTGGCTTACTGGTATCAAGACGTGGCGGTAAGCCTTCCACCGGCTCCCACCAAAGAGATGCGGCAACCCAAACCGTTCATCAACTTTATCGATATGCACCGGTGGAGAGACGCGTGGCGAAAAGCGAAAGGGAACGACCCGCGGTTGTGGGGGAACGAGTAATGACCGGTTAAATAAGACGATTGTATGAAATTTTACTGGAATATTGTAACGGTAGCATTTTTACTATTGCTATCACAGAGCGGTTTAGCACAGGTGGGGCATTTGACAACCCCAAGCTCCGTAACCGATTCGGTTTTCCCGCTGATGGCATGGGATTACGTGAACACGGAGAAGGTTTTGGATGATATGCAGCAGTGCGGCATCAACTTGGTCGCTTTCGTGGAACCCGACTTTTTAGATGCCTGCCACAAGTACGGTATCAGAGGGGTTATTTATGACGAAGAACTTTCGGGGGTAATCTTTTCAAGCTACAATTCGTCTACGGCAAACCCGGTCATTGAAAGGTTGATAGCAACCTATAACGATCACCCCGCCCTATACGGTTATCACTTGAAAGATGAGCCGCATACTGAAGAGCTTCCCGAACTGGCCAAATCTATCGAGTTGGTCAAGAAGTTGGCACCCGGGAAATGGCCATACGTGAACCTTTTTCCCACCCAGATTTTCGGCGAAAATTACGAATCCCATTTGGATCAATTCGGCACTATTTGTAAGCCCACGGCCTACTCCTATGACAATTACGTGGAGGATTATGTCGTGGGTGACGGGCAGCCATCGTTTTTTTGGAAAAACCTGGAACAGGTCAGGAGTGCTTCGTTAAAGTATGAACTCCCCTTCTGGAACTGTATACTTACCGCTCCTCACTGGGATTACAGTTTGGTGACCGACGCCAACCTTCGGATTAGAATTTTCGCTTCGTTGGTTTACGGTGCCAAAGGCCTCGCCTATTACAAGTTTATATCCGCTTCCCTTCCCATACTATCCGCTCCTGATCTGGGCAATTTCAGGGGTGGTCCGTTGGATCAATTTGGTGAGCGTACGCCGACCTGGGATCTATTGCGTAATATGAACAGGCAGATCCAGAATATTGGGAAAGCCTTGTTAAAACTGCGCTCCGTCGAGGTGTACCATTTCGGTTCAATTCCAGAAGGATGCAGGGGAGTAATGGATCACTGCCTGCTGAAGAATGTTCCCTATGGCGAATTCGTGGCGGGCGATTTCATTCATGAAGATGGCTCAAATTGGGTGATGATCGTCAATAAAAGCTTGGAAAAATCGCATCCGGTGATGCCCGAGTTAAGGGACGGAACAAAAAAAATCAAGATGCAGTCAGCGTGGAAAGGGGAACTTGAAGATTTTAACAACTATTTCTGGTTGGCCCCTGGACAAGGGGTTTTGTTGAAACTGGAATGATAGCCCCGACCAACTTCATGGCGTACTCGTAGAGAAGGGGGCCATACAAAACCCGATATACGGCAACTGATGTAAAGAACCTCAATATGAAGACAATACTAAAACAGATCTGTAGCAGTTTATTACCTATCGCGCTAGGAAGCTTGATTTTGCTCTCATGCGCGGGTAACAGTAAAAAATCATCGGATAATATGGGAAAGATGTATGAAACAGGTACGTTCGGATACGATCTGAATTATCTGTCCGAAAAAGACTCCGGGTTAATCGTGTTGAAATCGGACGACGAAAAAGCGCAGTTGATCCTCTCGGCAAAATATCAAGCTAAAGTGTTCACCTCAACTGCCAACGGACTGGAAGGGAAAAGCCACGGCTTCGTAAATTACCGGTTCTTCGATGCAGGTGTGGTAGATGAGCATATGAACGGGTTCGGCGGCGAGAATCGCTTTTGGTTGGGACCCGAGGGCGGACAGTACTCCATCTACTTCGCACCCGGGAAAGAACAGGTGTATGATAACTGGCATACGCCAAAAGCCATCGATATAGAAGAGTGGACGGTGGAGAGCATCTCCGAGAGTTCTGTCCTGTTTAGTAAAACGATGGAACTGAATAATTTTCAGGGTTCCGTGTTAAACATGGCCGTGGAGCGTAAAGTGTCGTTGATGTCCGATGCCGACATAGCCGAAAAACTGGGCCTGGCGTTACCTCAAGATGTGAATGTGGTAGCCTACGCCACCGAGAACAGCATTACCAACAACAATGATTTTGAATGGACGCGGAAAACCGGAACGGTCTGCATCTGGATGCTCGATATGTTCAACCCTTCGGATTCGGCAGTAACCGTGGTCCCTTATAATCAAGGGGACGAGAAAATGCTCGGACGGGTAGTTACCTCCGATTATTTCGGTGACATTCCCGCCGACCGACTACTGGATGACAACAGTGGCACGCTCTACTTCAAAACCGACGGAAAGAGGCGCGGGAAATTGGGGATGAACGCCAAACGAACCAAAGCCATCGCGGGTAATTACGACCCGGTTTCCAAAAGGCTCACGGTGGTCACGTTCGACGTTGATCCCTCTGCCGTGTACCTCAACCAGGAGTGGAATCCCGAGCGAAACCCGCTTATAGGAGATGCCTTGAACGCGTATAACGATGGACCACTGGAGGATGGTAGCATCATGGGCCCCTTCCTGGAACTGGAAAGCTGCTCGCCGGCAGCCTTTTTGAAACCGGGCGAATCATTGTCGCACCTGCACGATGTATACCATTTCGTAGGTGACGAAGCAGCCTTATCGCCCATTTGCGAAAAACTGCTCGGGATAACTCTCCAACAAGTAAAACAGGTTTTCTAAAAAAAGGAGTGGGAAACGAACATGTTGATTTATTACATCCAGGAAAATGGATAAAGGCCAGCTCCATACACTAAAAAGTAAAAGAAAAAATAATCGTATGAATAGTAGCGTAGAAAAACAACGTTTAGTGCCCGCGGGTATCCTGTTCCCATTTATCCTGCTCACCTCCCTATTTTTCATTTGGGCGGTTCCCAACAACATGACCGACACCATGCTGGCCGCCTTCAAGCGGATCATGAGCTTGTCGGATACGCAAACAGCTTGGATCCAGGTGGTCTGTTATTTGCTGGGTTACGGGTGCTTCGCCCTTCCGGGTGCCATTTTCATTAAAAAGCACACCTACAAGTCGGGCGTCTTGCTGGGTTTAGGGTTATGCATTACCGGCGGGATACTCTTTTACCCGGCCATGTTGGCAAACAACATCAGCTCGCCACTCAGTTTCGCGACGTATCTGATGGCCATTTTCGTGTTGTTCGCCGGCTTATCGGTGTTGGAAACAGCGGCCAACTCCTACGTTTACGCGTTGGGCGACCCGCGTACGGCTACACGGCGACTCAATTTCTCACAGTCGTTCAATCCTTTTGGTGCCTTGACCGGGGTTTTGGTGAGTCAGATTTTCGTTCTCTCGCAATTAAACACCATGAGCGCCGCTGAACGGGCAGCGTTAGACGAAGCGCAACTGGTAAGCATCCAAAACAGCGAACTCAAGGCGGTCACCACGGCGTACATGATATTGGGCCTGGTCATGCTCCTGCTTTTCTTGTTGATACTGTTTACCAAAATGCCGAAATCACAAGACGATGACAAAACGCTTAACCTGAAAGCCACCTTTGGCCGTTTAAAAAGAAACAAAAACTACGTTTGGGGGGTAGTGGCTCAGTTTTTCTACGTGGGGGCTCAAATTGCCGTATGGTCGTTTATCATTCGCTACGCGATGCAGCAACTTCAATTCGATGCCGTGATTGCCGGATTGGGAAGCAACGCCTCCCAAGAATCCATTATTGCCGCTTTGAGAAACGTGGAACCGATCGCGGGCGGATTTTATAACTTGATGGAGTCATTAGGTATTGACGCTTTGCTGCCACGCACCGCGGAGCAGGCCGGGGCCACCTATTACATCTTGTCGCTTGTTTTGTTTGTCATCGGACGTTTCGTATGTACCTTCCTGATGAAATGGATTAAACCGGTGAATTTACTTTCCGCCTTGTCCGTACTTGCCGTTGCTTGCTGTTTGATAACCATTTATGGGCAAGGCTTTATCGGCGTTTACGCCTTGATGGGGATATCGGGCTGTATGTCGCTGATGTTTCCCACCATCTATGGCATTGGGATGAAAGACTTGGGAGAAGATACCAAGATCGCGGGATCGGGCATGGTGATGGCTATCGCGGGTGCCGCGCTATTGACACAATTGCAAGGCATTCTTTCCGACCAGTCAGGAAGCATCAAATTTGCCTATTGGGTACCCACCATTGCCTTCATGATTATTACATTTTATAGTCTTACGGTTGCCCGCAGCAAAAAATATCACCATTAGAAATGGAAAAGTTAGTTATAGGAATTGATTACGGAACGGACTCCTGCCGGGCTTTAATCGTTGATGCCGTTTCGGGAAAAGAGGTGGCCGCGCGTATTGCCGTTTATCCCCGGTGGAAAAATGGCCTTTACTGCGATGCCTCCAAAAATCAGTACCGCCAGCACCCGCTAGATTATATCGATACGCTGGAAGAGTCCGTGAAAGGGGCATTGGCACAACTTCCGGCGGAGGCGGCCCGGCAAGTTGTCGGCATCGGCATTGATACCACCGGCAGTACGCCTTGCCTGACCGACAAACAGGGCACACCCTTAGCGCTGCTGCCGAAATACGCCGAGAACCCCAACGCGATGTTCATTCTTTGGAAAGACCATACATCCATCAAGGAGGCGGAAGAGATCAATACACTTGCTTACCAGTGGGAAGTGGATTACACCTCCCGCTCGGGAGGAATTTACTCGTCGGAATGGTTCTGGGCCAAGGCACTGCACGCTTTGCGCGAAGACGAATCGATTCGCGAAGAGGCCTACTCCATTATTGAACACTGCGACTGGATGCCGGCACTCCTTACCGGGAATTTAAGGCCGGGAGAAGTGAAGCGCGGCCGTTGTGCCGCCGGGCACAAGTGCATGTGGGCCGAGGAATGGGGCGGTTACCCTTCGCAGGAGTTCCTGTCGGCATTGGATCCTCTGCTCAACGGGTTCGCTGCCCATCTAAGCACTTACACCTACACGAGTGACAGGAGTGCCGGCAAGTTGTCCCAAGAGTGGGCGGCACGACTCGGATTGCCCGCGGGAATTGATGTGGCGGTGGGCATCATCGATGCGCATGCTGGGGCTATCGGGGCAGGAATACGGGCCAACACCATGGTCAAGATATTGGGAACCTCCACGTGCGACATCGTGGTTACGCCCAAATCAGACTTAGAAGAGAGGTTGATTCCCGGTATCAGCGGGCAGGTAGATGGCTCGGTCATCCCGGGCCTTATCGGTTTGGAAGCAGGCCAATCGGCATTCGGCGACGTATATGCCTGGTTACGGGATTTTCTCTCGTGGAGTTTTTCGGTTTTGCCGGCAAGCGATGTAGAGAAAGCTACCGGGAAAATTCTTCAGAAGCTGACGGAAGAGGCGCAAGACCTACCTTTGACCGATGACGGGATCATCGCCAACGACTGGCTGAACGGCCGTCGCACACCCTTTGCCGACCAAACGCTCAAGGGGGGCATTACAGGGTTAACACTCGGGACAACCCCGGCTCAAGTTTTCAGAAGCCTGGTGGAAGCCACGGCTTTTGGTTCGAAAGCCATCATGGATCATATGGAAAAAGAGGGAGTGAAAATAACCGAGGTAATCGGCGTGGGAGGGATATCATTGAAATCGCCCTTCGTGATGCAGGTACTTTCGGATGTCATGGGAATACCCATAAAAGTGGCGGCCTCACAACAGGCAGGTGCACTGGGTGCGGCCATGTGCGCGGCGGTGGCATCGGGAGTTTACCCCACGGTGGAACACGCGCAGTCCGCTATGGGACAAGGCGTACTGGCTGAGTATTTACCGAATGAAGAGCGTAAAGCACATTACGCCGGGAAACAGGAACAATACCGGAAGCTGGGACAGTTCTTAACATTACCCCAATAAGTATGTAAAGCGCATTATTTCTATCTAAGGATAGAATCACACACTTTGGAGATACTACCTTGTATCACTGAAACTGTCCAGCTGCACCTCGATGGCCCGTTCGCATCCCCCTTGGAGATACTACCTTGTATCACTGAAACCCTATAAAGAGAACAGACTTTGTTGGAATTACGGTAAAAAGAAAAAACGTTGGTGAAGACACTAAAAATCATAGGGACATCGCTCTTCATTTTTATCCTTATCCTCTCGCTTTACGCTTACCACAACGTGCGTGACCGTCATCGAGGATATCGCATCGACCTAAAAATAGAGAACAAGGAACCCGGTGTCATGCAGGCCGGCTTTGCAGCAGTTACCATTACCCCGGAGTACATGGAACCGTGGAACGATGTGGACAACAACGCACGTTACGAACCCGACAAGGGAGACACGTATGAAGACCTGAACGGGAACGGGAAGTTCGATACCTACTGGATCGCCGGTTTTGGCAACAAGATAGCTGCCCAAGGTGTACATGACGACCTGTGGGCGCGGGCTATGGTGCTGGATGACGGCAATACCCGTCTCGCCCTTGTGGCGGTAGACGTGATCGGCATGTTCCACCCGATGGTCATCGACATCCGGGAGATGGTACCGGAAGAAGCGGGAATCACCTACCTGGTCATCGCGTCCACCCATACCCATGAGGCTCCTGACCTGCTGGGTCTTTGGGGTGAATCGCCCTTCAAGAGCGGGGTCAACAAAGAGTGGAAAGAGCACGTGAAAAGGCGGGTAGTGCAATCTGTCGTGGAGGCGGTTGAAGTATTGCGTCCGGCCTATTTCCGTTTCTCACGAAACCTCACGGAAGGAGGGGTAACGCTGCAAGACACCCGTGAACCTCACGTCTTTGACGATGGCCTGCGGATGATGCAAGTGATGGATGTTGCGACCTCTCAAACACTCGGCACACTCGTTCAATGGGCCAATCATCCCGAAACATTGTGGAGCAGGAACCTGCTCATCTCCTCCGATTTTCCCCACTACCTCAGGGAAGCCGTCGAGAAAGGAGTCTATCACGGGGACAGCCTTATCAGAAAGGGTGTTGGAGGGATTGCCCTTTACGTGAACGGTGCGGTTGGCGGGTTAATGACTACCCATACCTCAACGGGAGTTGCCGATCCCTTCCGCGACACGGTTTACGTGGAGCCTTCGTTTAATAAAATTCGTGCGCAAGGCGATACCCTGGGATTAATCATACTCCGAACAATGGAGGAAAATAGCGTTGAAGTGAAGGAGGCGGATATCAACCTGCGTGCAAAGACGTTCGATCTACCCCTGAAGAATCGCCTGTTTCAGCTTGCCGCCGCCATCGGGCTAATGGATGCGGATATGACCGGGTGGATGAAAAAGCGCACCGAGGCGGCCGTGTGGAATATCGGTCCCGCCAGTTTCATCACCTTCCCGGGAGAACTCTATCCAGAAATATTGAATGGAGGAGTAGTGGCCCTGCCCGGTCGGGATTTTCCCATAGACCCGCAAGAAGTGCCTCCACTGCGCGAACTGATGCCGGGAATGTTTCGTTTTGGTATCGGCCTGGCCAATGACGAGATTGGCTATATCATCCCCAAGAGCCAGTGGGATGTGGAAGCACCGTATGTCTACGGGGAGAAGCCCTATTACGGTGAGGAGAACTCGCTTGGTCCGGAAACAGCACCGCTTTTGTATAACGAGTTGCGCCAATTGTTAAAGGAGATGCCTTAGATTCAGCACCACTTCCCGGACAGGTGAAAAGTAAGGTGTAGTTACCGGGCAGATATAAGGGGAAACAGGGAGTGCATCGTATAGCAAGTTTTCGCGAACTGTTCTGCTTACCGGGCGAATTTTAGGACAAAGCGGGTATGGCCGGGGGAAGAGGTCGCCTCGATGCTCCCGCCGTGGTTCTTCATGATTTGGCGGGAAAGGCTCAACCCGATGCCCGACCCACTCTCCTTGGTCGTGAAAAAGGGAACGAAGATCTGCTCCATCACCTCGGGGGAAATACCGGGACCGTTGTCCACGATATTGACCTCGAAAAGGCCTGACTCGGTATAATTTGCTGAAATGACGATTTTGGGAGAGTCCACGCCCTCCACCGCCTGCATGGCATTTTTAATGAGGTTGATAAACACCTGCGACATCTGGGCCTCATCAACGTCAATACTTGCATCAACGGGATCGATCTCCACGAGGAAGTGGATACGGTGAAAATCGGGCTCGTTCTCTAACAAGACCAACAGGTGTTCAATCAGTCCTTTCAACGCGACAGGCTTTAACACCGGCTTGGATAAGCGGGTTAGCTTACGGTACGACTCCACGAAACGGATCAAGCCCACCCCGCGCTCGTTGATTACCTTGAGGCCCTTCACGGTGTTCGCGATGGTCTTTTCGTCCACCGTACCTCCCGCTGTATACCCACCCGGGATGTAATACTTCAGCAACGTCTCGCTTAGCGACGTGATGGGGGTAATGGAGTTCATGATCTCATGCGTGAGTACACGGATCAACTTCTGCCACGACTCCAGTTCCTTGGCATCGAGCTCGTGCCTGATATCGTGAATGGATATCACCCGCAACGCGGTGCCTTGGTTAACGAACGAGGTGGCTTGCAGCGACAACCGCATCATCCCGCTTTCATAGACCTCTTTCACGATCTGGTGCCGGCTCTCTTGCGCCAATCGTGAGAAAACACGATGAAGATTCGAATCTACCCGCCTCAGCTGCTCCACGTGCGTCAAAAAAGGGTAGTTCAGCAACTCTTTCGCCGCCCGGTTCGCCAACAGGATATTGCCCTTGTTGTTCACCACCACGATACCGGTAGACACTTGCTCAAGCAGAATCCCGTAATAGCGCTCCTGCTCCCGGCTGCTCAATTTCACCTCCTGTATCAGACGGTTCAACCGGTTGAGGCTCTCGTGCATCTTTTTGGTCGGCTCGTGACCGACATCCTCAGAGAAGAAGAGCGTGGAATCCTCGTTCTCCACCGCGTCCAAAAAGTAGGAGAGCTCCCGGGGTACCCGGTTGAACAAGCGGATAACACGATAGACCACCCATATGATGCCTAAACCGGGTAAGATGGCGTACCAGGACGACAAATGCACCAACAAGACAAGGGTGCCCGAAAAGACAATCAAAAGCAAGATGTACAACGCCAAACGAAGGCGGGGGTCACGGTAACGCATAGGGCATATCCATTAATGGTAAATCACAAGCGGTACTTTTTTATCTTGTTGTAGAGGGTCTGCCGGGTGATACCCAGCTGATCGGCCGCGGCGCTTACATTCCCCTCATGCTCACGAATGGTCGACTCGATCATCTGCCGCTCCATCTCCTCCAACGTGCGCACGGGGGAATCCACCCGGGTATTATCGGGAAAAATGAAGTTGTGTTGGGTAAGGGTATCCCCCTCGCTAAGAATCACCGCCTTCTCCACCGCGTGCTGCAGTTCACGCACGTTACCCGGCCAGGCGTACCGCTTCATCTGCTCCATCACCTCATTGTCGAACTTCAATCCCGGGTTGTTATACTTCGCGCTGTAGATACCCAGGAAGAAATTGGCCAACAACGGGATATCTTCCACCCGCTCTCGCAACGGGGGTATCTCCACCTGAATCGTGTTAATCCGGTAGAGCAGGTCTTCCCGGAACTGCCCCTCACGTACCAGCACGTTCAGGTCGCTATTGGTGGCACAGACAAGCCGAATGTCGATGGGAATTTTCTTGTTCGATCCCACCTTCACGATCTCCCTGTTTTGCAGGGCGGCAAGCAGCTTCGCTTGCAGGGGTAGCGAGAGGTTTGCAATCTCGTCCATGAACAACGTGCCCCCCTTGGCCACCTCGAACTTCCCCACCCGATCCTCTTTCGCGTCGGTGAACGCACCTTGCACGTGTCCAAACAGCTCGCTCTCGAACAACGTCTCCGATAGCGACCCCATGTCCACGCTCACCATCACCTCATTATGCCGCAACGATTGACGATGCAGTTCACGGGCTATCACCTCCTTGCCCGTCCCGTTCTCACCGGTAATGAGCACGTTGGCATCCGTTTTCGCCACCTTCGCCACCAGCTCGAGCACCCTCTTGAATCGGGGCGATTCGCCGATAATGACCGTCGGCTCTCGCTTCATCGCGGCCTTCAAGTTTTGCTCCTTCTCCTTAAGCGACTTCACCTCCTCGCGCGAATCCTGCAACTGGATGGCGGCGTTGACGGTCGTGATCAGCTTGCTGTTGTCCCACGGCTTCAGCACGAAATCCACCGCCCCCTTTTTCACGGCGCGTACCGCTAACTCCACGTCGCCATACGCGGTAATCATGATCACGGAGTGGTTGGGATCGTGCTCCAATATCCGTTTAAGCCAGTACATCCCCTCGTTCCCGGTATTGATCCCGGCAGAAAAATTCATATCAAGCAAAATAGCATCGAAATGAGTCCCCCTTAAGAGGGAGGGAATCTGATTGGGGTTGGTCGTCATGACCACCTCCTTGCAAAGCGGCTGCAGTAAAAGTTCCAAGGCGTTGAGCACGCTTCTGTTATCATCGACGATTAAAATTCGGCTACCCTTCATTGTCTTTTTACTTAAGGAAAAACAAAAATAGGAAGAAACTTTCAATTCTTAGCCCGATTGTAAAAGAAACAGACACCCGCTGTCTAAAATTTTTACATTCCATCTTGTAATAGAAAAGTATATCCAGCTGACAATAAGCACGTTGCAATTTTGGCACCAAAATTGAATTTAATAGAGTGACGAGATTGAAACAATTTTTGAATGAGTAATAAACTATGGATATGAGACAGCTTTTTTATGTTTTGATTTTCGCTCTAACGGTTGTTGGACAAACCTCCGCACAGGTAATGAGTCTGAATCAATGCATAGCGTACGCGCTGGAAAACAACTTGACCTACGCGAACAGCAATATCGAAGCAACTATTGCCCGGGAACAATATTTGCAGTCGAACCGCGTTTTCCTACCGGCCGTGGTGGGAGGAAGTTCGGCCAATAAAATGTATGGACGTTCCATCGATCCCACGACAAACACCTTTATCAACCAGGATTTCTTCTCGATGAACTTCTACGTCGATTCACAACTCGACCTCTTTAGAGGGTTTGCACGGCTGAACAGCGCGAAGTTTCAAAGGATGCAGATGCTGATAAAAAAAGAGGATGCCAAACAACAAAAAATAGCAATCGCGTTTGAGGTAATGAACCGGTATTACGATGTGCTCTACTTTAACCGACTGCAGGAGATCGTGCAAAATCAGGTGGAACTCACGGCTATCAACCTGCAGAAAACCGAGGGATTGATCGAGTTGGGACTTAAAGCCGAGTCGAACCTGCTGGAAATGAAAGCGCAACAGGCAGGTGAGCAGCATAACCTCCTCGTGGCACGAAACCAATACGATCAAGCACTGCTCGCCCTGAAAAACCTGATGAACTTCCCTCCTGACGAAGAGTTGTCTGTCAGCAACGAGGAATTGGAAGTTTCAGAAGACCTGATACCCATACCCGAATTGATATACAACACAGCACTACAACATATGCCCTCGATCAAACAGGCAGATTTTAATGCCGACGCGGCGCAGAAGCAGTTGAGAATAGCTAAGGGCGAACTGCTGCCTCGTCTCTCGCTGGGTGCGGGAATATACACCAACTACGCCGACTCCCGACGGGAATACTTAAATCCCGGAAATCCGGAAAATAGTGCCACACGTGCGGTTCCATTTAAAAATCAATGGGAACAAAACATGGCGCAATCGATATACCTAAGCTTACAGATTCCCATTTTTAACAAGTGGAACGGGATGACACAGGTGAAACGAGCGCACTTGCAACGCACCATGGCGTTTAATAGGCAGCTCGAGGAGAAACAGAAGCTGTATCAACTGGTACACGAAGATGTGCAACAACTGCAATCGCTCCGGAAAGAGAGGGATCTGCTGAATGCAAAAAAAGACGCGCTACAAGAAGCATACGCGGTGGCCAACAAGAAACTCGAACAGGGTCTTATAAGCATTATAGAGTTCTATACGGCTAAAAACCAGCTGGCGCAAGCCGAGGCCGACCTGATGCGAACGCTGTTGCAACTGAAAATTAAAGACACAACCATCCGGTATTACATGGGGGAAGTGGAACAATTTTCTAAGGAGTGAGAGCAGAGCCAAGCTTGCTTGAACTTTTGCGTTAAGTCGGTGAGCAGAAGACGAGCGTGCTCTGATTCTGCCAAGACGAGCAAAAGTGTTGCGTAGTAAAACTTTGCCGAGCGACGACAGAAAAGGCAGCGAAGCTGAATGAGCAATTAGCAATTAGCAATGGGCAATGAGCAATGAGCAATTATACAAACATATAAACAGAGCACGACAATGGACAACATGGACAGAAAAATAGAGAAGAAAAAGGGTCTTCAACGGAAGCATATCATTTGGATAGCGGGAGGGGTGCTATTCCTATTTCTCCTCTTCCAGATTTTCCGTAACGCGGGTACGAGATCGCTCAAGGTTGATAGCGATAAGATTACCATTAGCGAGGTTACACGTGGACAGTTCAATGATTACATACGTGTAACGGGGCAAGTGGAACCCATTTCCACCATATACCTCGATGCCGAAGAGGGTGGCAGGGTTACCGAACGACTGATAGAAGAGGGCGCCATGGTGAAAGCGGGCGATGTGATTGTTCGTCTCGAAAACAACACCCTCTACCAGGATATCATGTCAAGCGAATCCAACCTGGCGCAGAAAGAGAACATGCTAAGACAAACCCGCATGAACTTCGAAAACCAGATGATCGAGACCCGCAGGAGGTTGCTTCAAACCCACTACGATATCCAGAAGAAGCAGCGGAACTTCGAACAGCAGCAATCTCTTTACAATGATAAGTTAGTTGCCCGAGAAGCCTTCCTTCAAGCGAAAGAGGATTACGAATACAGTCTTCAGGAGCAGAAAATAAACCGCCAAAAAGCCCAAAACGATTCGCTCATCATGGTAACCGAGATGCAGCAACTTGAATCGGACCTGGTAAAAATGAGGATGACGTTGCAACTGGTGTATGAACGGTTAGAGAATCTGAACGTGAAAGCTCCCGTCGATGGACAGCTGGGGATGCTGGATGCCGAGATAGGACAGAGCATTGGACGAGGTACTCGTATAGGACAGATAAACGTGCTGACCAACTACAAGGTGCAGGCCATGATTGATGAGCACTATATCGACCGGGTTCGGCACGGGTTAGCCGGCACATTCGACAGGCAAGAGCAGAAGTATAACCTGACGGTAAGAAAGGTATACCCGGAGGTTCGCCAGGGACAGTTTAGAATAGATATGGTGTTCGACGGCGATAAACCGGAGAATATTCGTACCGGGCAGACATACTATATCAACCTGGAACTGGGACAACCTCAAGACGCAATAATGCTACCACGTGGCGGTTTCTTTCAAACCACGGGAGGACAATGGGTTTATGTTCTTGATAAGTCGGGCAGCTACGCCACCAAGCGCAATATCCGCATAGGGAAACAAAATCCGCAATTTTACGAAGTACTGGAAGGGTTGTCACCGGGCGAGAGGGTGATTACCTCGGGATACGAAAACTTTGGCGATAACGATAAACTGATTCTCAATTAGTAATTAACAATTAGCAATGAACAATTTTCTTAGGGATGAGAGCAGAAAAAGCGCGTCAGCGAATTTTCTCAAGTTGAGAGCTGAGCTTGCTCAAGCTTTGCCGAGAGACGACAGAAAAGGCGCGTTAGCGAATTAGCAATGAACAATGAACAATGAAGAATTATCAATTAATAATAAATAAGTAAAATGAAAACAAAATTTCTTTCAACAGTTATCCTTGTCGTTTTGGCAATGGGATGCATTACGGCGCAAAATAACCGAACCGTGAAACGAAACATCGACGTGTCAGGCTTTACATCTATCAATGCATCAGGCGGTTGGGATGTATATATCAGTCAAGGAAGTCGCCAATCGGTTTCCATCGAAATAAGCGAAGAGATCGCTGATTACGCCGTGGTTGAGGTAAAAGGCAACACGTTACATATTTACAATAAAAGAGGCATCCGTGTTTTCTCTTGGAACAGGGTGCGCGATGTTACGCTAAAAGCTTATGTAACCGTGACCAATCTAACGGAGCTACAAACATCAGGTGGAGTGGACATCATTTTTGAAACTCCACTTAATGCGGAAAACTTTAAAGTCACCATGAGCGGAGGTAGCGATATAAAAAACCTGTCACTTAATTGCCACTCGTTCAAAGGAGATTTCTCAGGTGGATCCGATGCCGAAGTCCGATTTTTGTCGGCCAATGTAATTAAAGTGGATGCGAGCGGAGGTAGCGATGTGGAGTTGTACGACATTGACGCTGGGGAATGCCGTGTGTCTGCCAGTGGCGGATGCGATGTGGAATTATACGGTAGAACCGAGTTTTTAAAAATAGACGCCTCCGGTGGATGTGATGTTTCAGCGGAAGAGCTGATGGCAAAAGTTTGCGAGGCCGCCTTTTCAGGAGCCGCCGATGGCAAGATACATGTGACCGATAACTTGGACATCTCCGTTTCGGGGGCAAGCGATGTGATCTGCTATGGTAACCCGCGAGATATACAAAAAAATATAGGTCGAACCGGATCACTCAAAATCAAAGGCAATTAACAATTAACAATTAACAATTAGTAATTAGTAATTGACAATGGACAATTGCACATTGTTTCAAAAATGAAGAAACAAACCTATAAAACAACAGCCATTCTTTAAAAAAAACAGTTATGATACGCACAGAAAAATTGACGAAAATCTTTCGTACCGAAGAGGTGGAGACACTCGCGCTACGCGATGTAGATATTCACGTGGAAGATGGGGAGTTTGTAGCGGTTATGGGGCCATCCGGATGCGGGAAATCAACGCTCCTCAACATCTTGGGACTGCTCGATAACCCGACGGGAGGACAGTACTTCTTCGACGGCCAAGAGGTGGGACACCTGAAAGAGAGCCAACGAACGCGATTGCGAAAAGGGAATATCGGGTTCGTGTTCCAGAGCTTTAACCTGATTGACGAACTAAACGTGTTCGAAAACGTGGAGCTTCCCCTCACCTACCTCAAGATCCCATCTGCACAACGCAAGGAGATGGTGAAGGAGGTACTGAAACGGATGAATATAGGCCATCGCCAAAAACATTTCCCGCAACAGCTTTCCGGCGGGCAACAGCAACGTGTGGCTATTGCCCGGGCGGTGGTGGCGAATCCCAAGCTCATCCTTGCCGACGAGCCCACCGGTAACCTCGACTCCAAGAACGGTCGCGAGGTGATGGACCTACTTACCGAACTGAACATCGAGGGTACCACCATTATCATGGTGACCCACTCGCAACACGATGCCGGCTTCGCGCATCGAACCATCAACCTATTCGACGGCATGGTGGTCAGTCAGTTAGAAGCGCTTTAGGAAAATTAAAAGTGGAATTTTCTTAGAAGTGAGAGCAGAAAAGGCGCGTCAGCGAATTTTCTTAGAAGTGAGAGCAGAAAAGGCGCGTCAGCGAATTTTCTTAAACTGAGAGCTAAGCTTGCTTAGGCTATGCCGAACGACGACAGAAAAGACAGTGAAGCTGAAAGTTAAAACTGGAAAGCATTTTGAACTTGACAAACTTTCAACTTAAAGAATATGAAAAAGATTTTCAGAACCATAGTTAAATATCGCCTATCCTCTATTCTCACGTTGATTAGCCTGGTGGTGGCCTTCTTGGGCATTATCGTGCTCACGCTCTACGTGTCGTATGAGCGCAGTTTCGATGGGTTTCACAAGAACAGGGACGATATCTACTTGCTGTCGTTCAATAACCAAGGAGGCTCATCCCTGCCGGTGCCAATGAGTGAGTTGATTAAAGCCAATGTGCCCGAAATTGAAAAAAGCGCCATTATGCGCGAATGGTGGAATAACGAGTTTTGTCGTGTCGATCAAACACGGAAAGATGCCGTGGTTTATAACTCGATGAGCGCTTCAAGCGATTTTTTCACGATGTTCGATTTTCCACTTTTGGCGGGAGATCCGCGAACGGTGCTTGCTAAACCCAATAGCGTGGTGATTTCGGAAAAGATGGCAAATAATATCTTCGGCACTACCGATGCAATAGGAGAAACACTGCTAGCAAGTGGAGTGGAATTAACCGTAACGGGGGTAATGAAAAACATGCCCCACAACACATCGTTCAGGTCAGAGGCTTTTGTTTCACTTATCCCCGAAGAGATGGACGATTGGGCCGAGTGGGGTTTCAGCATTTTCTTTCAACTCAAAAAAGGAACCGATAAGGCGATAGTGGAGGCTAAAGCCACGGGATTAGGGAGAATGGCCGAAATTATCGCGATGATGAACGAACGTCCCAATATAGAGAACGTTGCGATCGACATGATTCCCCTGTCGCGATTGCACTATAATTCACGAGGACACATGTTTCCATCGGTAAACAAAAACGTATTGAACATTTTATCACTGCTTATCGTAATACTGCTGGTGATGGGAATTGTGAACTTTATCAACTTCTCCACATCACAAGCCCCGTTGCGGGCCAAGTCGCTCTCGGTACAGCAAATCTTGGGCGAAATGAGATGGAAAGCCCGCGGGCAAATCGTTGGCGAAGCGGTGATACTGTCGATAATTGCTATGGCAGTGGCATTCCTACTTCATCAAATGGTATTTCAACATCTCGAAAACATATTTCAAATTACCGGTCTATCGTTCAAGGGTAGGGAGTTATTTTACGCCCTGTTCTTGCTGTTCGCCGTACTGTTCGGTTTCATCGCCGCCTTCTATCCCTCGCGTTACATCACCTCATCTCCCATATCACAGGCAGTAAAAGGGAAAATGTTTTTCTCGGGCAAAGGGAAAAGGGTTCGCGGCGTGCTTATCACCATTCAATTTGTTTTCGCTATCGCCCTTATTGCCGTTTCGCTGACTATAGAAAAACAGTTGAACTATTGGCACAATTTCGATATTGGCATTGACAAAGAAAACGTACTCTATATGAACACTGGCGCATTGCAAGAAAGCAGCCAGGCTTTTGCCGATGAACTGATGAAAAACAGCGCTATAAACAACTACTGCTACGCTCAATTTATTCCCGGGCGAGTTGGGATGGGCTGGGGAAGAAATGTTGACGGGCAAGATGTTATGCTCACGGCTTGGCCCGTGGACGACAGGTTTATCGACTTCTTTAGCGTGGATATCGTGGAGGGACGCTCCTTCAGGCAAGGCGAAGCCGATATCAACAACTTTATCCTGAACGAGAAGGCGGTGCAGGAGTTCGGGTGGGAAAAACCGCTGGAAAAGAAGTTCCCGGGATTCAATTTCATGGGCGACATCGTGGGCGTTGCCAAAAACTTCAACTTCGCCTCTCTCAAGAATGATGTAACCCCAATGCTTTTTTGGTGTACCGATACCCGAAAAAATAATATCCTGATTAAGGTGCAGGGAGGAAATATCGCGCAAACCCGTAAATATATTGAAGATACTGCAAAGAAATTCGACCCGGAGGGCACGTTTGAAGTCCGCTTTTTAGACGATTCACTCGAAAACCTCTACAACCAGGAGGAACGCTTGGCACGTTTTATCGAGTTCGTCTCGCTTTGGACTATTTTGCTAGCGCTGACCGGATTACTGGGACTGATTATCTTTATCTCACGCGATAGGATTAAAGAGATCGGCATTAGGAAAGTGAACGGGGCATCCGTACCGGAAATCGTGCGAATGCTCAATCGCAACGTGCTCGTATGGCTGGGGATAGCCTTTATTATCGCCACCCCCATTGCCTATTGGGCCATGAGTCGCTGGCTTGAAAACTTCGCCTACAAAACTACCCTCAACTGGTGGATATTCGCCTTAGCCGGATTGGCCGCGCTTTTCGTGGCACTACTGACGGTAAGCTGGCAAAGCCTGAGGGCGGCCACCCGGAACCCGGTAGAGGCTCTTAAGTATGAATAATATCAATTAGCAATGTGCAATTAATAACATGTTACACTTGAGGCAGGCTTTTCGCAGTTTACAGAAGAATAAACTGTTTTCGATTTTCAACATCTTCGGTTTCGCCGTTGGCTTTACCGTCTGCATCATTATCGCGCTCTACGTCTATCGCGAGAGCAACGTGAATGCCTTTTTTCCTGACGCGAAAAGGACTTTCAGGTTAAAAGATGCCGATAAGAACAACGCTCATTTCGATGTGGCCATCCTGCCTATCCTCAAAGATCGTTTCCCCGAGATAGAGAAGATTGCGCCAATGGTTTATCTCGCCGATGAAGATTTCAACATCACCATTAAAGTGGGCGATAAATTTATGGTCGCTAGTGAGATAATGAGTACCAACAACGACTTTTTCGATCTTACCGGTATCGATATCCTTGTCTCTTCAAGCGATAAACCTTTCGCGGAAAAAAACTCGGTCATCCTCTCTAAGTCGGCCGCTATGAAGATTTTCGGGGACTATAACGTTATAGGTGAGCCGGTCAGCTTTTTCGGAATAGATTTCAAGGTAAGTGCCATTGCCGACGATATCCCCTCCAGCGCCACGTTCGGTGCCGATATCTACTTGAATGACGAATACACCGAAGTGGGTTTCGCGCAAAATTGCCACAATAACGACTGTTACCTGATACGGGAAATCTACATCTCGGTCAGGAAAGGGACAAATATAGAGGCCCTAACCCGGAAGATGAACGACCATTTCCCGGATAATCGCACGAAGATAGAGAGCGTAACGCTGCAACCCATGAAGTCGATCTATTTCTCCGAACCTGGCGAATTCATTTCCCACAAGGCGGGCAACAGGAAAATGGTATGGATTTTCATAACTATTGCCGCTCTCACGCTATTCATGTCGCTATTCAACTACGTGAACTACACCATCTCCAAACAATTGCAAACGCTCAAGCAGATGGGTATAAGGATGGCCGCCGGTGCCGACAGGGTGCAAATTTTCCGTTACTACCTGGTAGAGGTAGGTCTATCGGTCTTTATCGCGTTCGTTTTGGCACTACTTTTCACGATTATAACATTGCCTTTAGCAGAACAGCTGTTCCAGGTAGAACTCAACATAGCGTGGCTGTTACAACCGTCGATGTTGGCGATTGCCGCCCTCTTACTGCTGGTAGTCATACTGCTTTCGGCCTGGTTCCCTGTAAGCCTGATCTCGCGTTCAAACATCACCTCGCTATTGGGCAAAACGCATAAGCATATCAAAGCCAACGTGCTGTCGAAGGTAATGACGGTAGCACAGCTAATTATCTCTATCGTTCTGCTGTCGAGCCTGTTGCTGATAAGCAAGCAGTTGGATTTCGTGAAGACCGCCAACTACGGCTTCAAAACCGAGCAGCTGATGCGCATCAACTTGCCCGACGAGTATACCAATTTTTCGGTATTGAAAGAGACATTTTCTAAGTTACCGTTTATTACTGATTTATCACTCACCTCGCACTCGCCCGGCTCTGGCTGGTCACGTAGCGGTGCGGAAAACGAAGAAGGTGAAGAGATCTATATCAACACCATGCGGGTGGATGCCGACTTCGTCAACACGTTTCAGATAGAGCTGTTGCAGGGCAGAGACGGTGAGGAAAGTGATATAAACAAAAGTGTACTTATTACCGAGACCACGCTCAAGCAACTGGGATGGGACGATTTCGAGGGACGAAAACTCTGGGATTATGATGTAATCGGGATAGTAAACGAGTTCCAGTATAACTCGATGCACAGCCTGATTGGACCAGTGGCTTTTATGTATTCCGACCGATATTATAGCGCGCTCAACGTGCGGTTGTTACCCGATAACTTTGGCGAACAGCTCTCTCAAATGGAGAAAGCGGGGAAGCAGGCGGGGATTGAACAACCGTTTCAGTTTCAGTTTTACAACGACTATTACAACAAGCTGTACAAAAAAGAGGAGCTGGAGGCCAAGGCGCTCAGCCTGTTTTCCATCGTGGCCTTTATCATCACCTACCTAGGACTGTTGGCGCAAATAATACAGGTAACTGAACGACGGGTTAAAGAGATAGGTATCCGCAAGATCAACGGGGCAACCGTGGGTGAGGTGATACAACTACTCAACAGGGAGTTCGTGATAGCGGTCGTCGTGTCGTTCGTTATTGCCGCACCCCTAGCCTACTACTTGATGCAGCAATGGCTGACGGGGTTTGCCTACAAGACCGCCCTCAGCTGGTGGGTGTTTGCCTTGGCCGGATTGGCCGCGCTGCTGATGACACTTGTTACGGTGAGCTGGCAAAGCTGGCGGGCAGCGATGCGCAATCCCGTAGAGGCACTAAGGTATGAGTAGGAATTTGCATGGTCTCATTTAAAAGAAGTCTATAATACAACCCTCTATACATTATGCGTATTTTAAAAACAATTTTCCGAAATCTCAGATTATCCAAAATTTCCACGATTTTTAACTTCGTGGGACTTATAACGGCATTTGCAGCATTTATTATCATTATGTTGTACGTGTGGACAGAATATAGTTTCGACACCTATCACCAAGATGCCGATAATATTTACCGCCTTGAAATAAAATCACCCGGAAAAGATAAAACATCCGTCTATATGGCAGGGCAAACCAAGGATGTGATTAACGAACAACTCCCCGAAGTGGTGGCTACAACCACCTATATGCCGTGGGGCAAATGGGGCGAATTTCTTTTTGAATGGACCCGGGAGGGACAAAAACAGCAAAGTTACGAGGATTACGCCATTGCCGACAAACATTTAACGGATGTGTTTACCTTCGATTTCCTACGTTCTACAAGCTCTTCGCCGCTTTCGGAACCCCATTCGGCAATTGTTTCCGATGCATTCGCGCTAAAATTATGGGGAACGACCGATGCAATAACAAAAACAATTACTACCAATGGCGAGGAGTACACGGTAACGGGTGTTTTTCGCACTCCTCCCAAAAACTCGCTTTTTGATGCGCCTGTTATCATGGC
>MTKW01000142.1_pt1 | contig 48794 bp, 48 predicted proteins | sample 1042761 | NCBI WGS metagenome assembly MTKW01 (sample SAMN06205366, study PRJNA360243) | anaerobic digester metagenome | biome: Wastewater treatment plant; feature: Anaerobic digester sludge; material: sludge; isolation source: anaerobic digester fed with sludge from wastewater treatment plant ... | reverse complement strand
GTTAAATTTGAATTCAGCTCGAATGAAGCCCTAAGATAAAATAGATTTTAGGAGAGGGGTATATTCATAAGATAGTGAATATTTCTACCCTGCCGGATGGATGACGGCTGAATAAAAGACATGGAAAATTATTAGTACAGATATGTCCTAATCTCATCTGAGGTAGTACATGGGTTTCATGAGCAGCTTCAGAGAGAACCTTGGAGCCTGGATAAAAAAGATCTTCAAGAAGAAGAGGGCTAAGATCGGGTTATACGGCCCTCCCAATGCCGGAAAGACCACTCTGGCCAATCGAATATTGAGTGATTGGAGCGGAGGAGACTCCATGGGAACGGTCTCTCCCATTCCTCATGAGACCCGCAGGGCGATGAGGAGAGAAGGGCTGGTAATCAATGCCAATGGATCGAGCATCGAGCTGGATATCGTTGACACGCCAGGGATGGCGACCAAGATTGATTTTAAGGAATTCATGGCCTTTGGGCTGTCTGAGGCCGAATCCAAGAAGAGGGCCAAAGAGGCCACAGAAGGGGTCATAGAGGCCATAAAATGGCTGGATGACCTGGATGGAGTGCTGCTGGTTATGGACTCCACTGAAGACCCCTATACACAGGTCAATGTGACAGTGATAGGAAATATGGAAGCGAGAAAGCTGCCCCTCCTCATTGTGGCCAACAAGATGGACCTGCCCAATGCCTCACCCTCCAGAATCAGCGCTGCCTTTCCCCAGCATTCCATTGTCCCGATCTCCGCTTTAGAGGGATCTAATTTAGACGACCTTTATCAGGCAATCGCGAATCACTTCGGGTGATCTTGATGAGAGAAGTGCATATGGACCTAATCTCCGAGGAGAAGCTGGAGAGTATGACATCTATGGAGAAGATCAGGCTTATACTGGACAAGGTGAAAACGGGAAGGATCGTTGTCCTGGAGAGCGGCCTGACTCCGGATGAGGAGGTGCGGCTCATCGAGATGACCATGACTGAGATCAGGGTTGATGAGTTTTCCGGAATTGAGATCGAGAGCTATCCGTCCAAGAAGGGAGGATCTTTTTTAAACCGGATATTTGGAAAGGGCTTCAAGGGCAGGATGACTGTAATCGGCCCGGCAAATCAGATCCACACCATTGAGAAGGACGAGTTTCAGATCAGCACCAAGGTCTCTGTGGGGGATTGAATGCCTCACATCTGCACCCGCTGCAATAGCGTTTTCAAGTCAGGAGAGGATATCCTCAAAGGCTGTCCATCCTGTGGCTGGAAGAAGTTCATGTTCATGCGCAAGCTCCCACAGGACGGGGATATGCCAGCCGCAGGAGAGGATCAGTTGATAACCAGCGCTATGGGAGTAAGAAAGCCTCCCAAAGCAGAGAGACATGTATCCTCAAGCATCCAGCCGCCAAGAAAAGAGCAGTCCATCGGCAGGTCATCCATAGATGGATCAGACCCAGACAGATCAGCTACAGATAGATCAGACCCAGATAGATCAGCTACAGATAGATCAGACCCAGATAGATCAGACCCAGATAGATCAGCTACAGATAGATCAGACCCAGATAGATCAGCTACAGATAGATCGGTCGTGGACAGATCAGCCATGAACAGATCGGTCCCAGATAGATCGACCAGAGGGGCTGCTCTCCCTCCCAACCACCCGGGGGCAGGCCATCGGAGCGATGACCGCCAGAATAAACTCCCATGGCCGGGAGAGGAGAGAGCCCTGGAGAGCGTGAAGATCACAGCTCCAGGAACCTATGAGCTGAACTTGCCATCTCTGTTCGAGAGGGATGAGCTGATCATGGCGGTCAAAGAAGGGACCTATTTCATAGATCTTACCTCTGCCTTTAAAAAGGGCAAGCGGGATTGAGAGATGGTTTTCAGTCAATCATTAGATATCTTGATCCCGATTATCTTCCAGCAGCGAGATCTCTTTGCCGTCCACCTCAGCTCTGCTGCCATCTCAATCGCATTCCTCTTTGATCCTTCAAGCTCCACCGAATATGGCTATTGGCGGGGTGATGACCGAAGCACCAGAGGAGACCGCCTGAGGCAGAGTGAAGACTGTTCCTCCAAGATTGCCTGCATCGGCATTCTTAACGGCGAACATGGGGGTGACTGTGATTGGTGAAGCCCCTTTGATAACAGTTGCAGGGACAGCAGGCTCTATCTTCTTCCCAAGGGTGCTCAGATCCATAACATTGCTCTCTACATCGCCTCCCAAGGCGGTGGGTGCGATGGTGGGCATGGTGGGAGATATCTGGGGAAGGGTCAGGACACTTGCTTTTGATTTCTTATTTATTGTGCTCAGATCAAGAACATCTGCAGCGCTGGCTGCAGCTATAATGCTTGATAAAAAAACAATAGCAACGACGGCTGTGAGAATCGACTTCATTTATGAACCTCCTAATGAATGGGTGTGTACCCCATCAATTCTCGTAGTTGGGCTTTTACCATTTATTCTTTTTGCCTATTGAATGATGGGCTGCATCCTGGGCATCACGATAGGCATGATGCAGATTAGCTATCATAAATGGCGAAGAGGTATCAGCAAAATCAATAAATTCAAGCGATAGATAAATTCAAGCGATAGATAAATAAAAAAATATAAAGCTTTCAGTTCTACCTAGCAGTCAATACCCTCGCAGGGTGGATGTATGTCCCTTTCGGGCACAGGATTCTCATGGAACTTGATGAGCTTCTCGGCCTCGAATGTTCCTGTGAACATCTCGTGGGCCTTTATGTCCTTGTAGAATATCCTATGCCATGTGGCATCCGTTCCCCATGTACCATTGAAGCTGTTCTTGGTCTCAAGGCCGATCAGATGGGCTGGATCATAGATGCCGCTGGCAGAGGTCATGAGCTCTTCCACCTTATTTGTGTCTCTCCCAGCATCTTTGAGCTTGCTGATCAGATCCTCAGGGCTGGTGTTGCACTTGGGCTGGTATGGTGTGGTGGAGACGAAGAAAGCAGTCTCATCCTTCTCCATCTCATTCACTGAGAACATCTCCTGGACATCAGCACCGATGCCTCCGTAGAAGGCTTTGGAGTTCATATACTTGCCACCGGTCAAGGGAGTGGCACCCTGGTAAGTCATCTTTGTGGTCTCAAATAGATTGAAGGCCGACTTGTTGCCCCCATTGACCGAGGAGACATTTCTCTTCAGCTTCTCTGCATTCTGCGAATAGGCATGCTCGGAGTCAAGCTCCAGATCACCGTCTCCGGCCATGGTGTTATAATACTCCAGGGCTATCTTCTTATCAATTATAGATGTACTGACATCGATTATTCCCGATCCAGAGACCTTCTGGCTCTCACAAAACTGTTCATACTGCACAGGTGGTATCAGTGGCGGATTGGCGAGCACTATGCTGCAACCAGCCATAAGGGCAATCGCCAATGCTACTATTACTACTCCCTTCATATCTTTTTTTCGCCCCCTATTCTTAAAGCTTTTAATTTGATGTTATTCAGCCAAATAAGTTATTTTGGCTCAAAAGAGATATCTAACTTTTATATTATATAAATTTAACCTTCAAACACTAAGGCTTTTCCAGCAAGCACTTGGTCCAGGGTGGATTGAGGATGATGTGCTCCGATCTCGCGGCACAGAATGTAATTCCTGTAAAAAATTGAATAAAATCATATCTAATATTTATATGTAACATAATAATTAGCAATACAATAATATCTAATACAATGACATTGAATAGGACTGCATATGTCCTCTTACCTGGAGCATCCGCTCATCAAGCCACAGACAGTGGAAAAGAGGCTCTTTCAACTGGATCTGGCCGCCAGTGCCCTCAAATCCTCTAGCTTGATTGTGGTCCCCACGGGCCTTGGCAAGACGGTGATTGCTCTTATGGTTCTTCTCGCCCGGCTAAATAGAGGCCGGATCCTGTTCCTGGCCCCCACTAAACCCCTGGTAGAGCAGCATGCTGCCTTCCTGCGCCGGGTGCTGAAAGAGAGCGGAATGGTGGTCATGATGACAGGGGAGATGCCACCAGAGAAGAGGAAGGTCGCCTGGGAGGATGCGCGAATAGTGGTCTGCACCCCCCAGGTGATAGAAAATGACCTGCTATCCCACAGAATCGGGCTTGAGGATGTCTCCCTGATAATATTCGATGAAGCTCACCGGGCGGTGGGAAACTATGCTTATGTCTATATTGCAGAGCGCTATCTCCGCGAGGCCAAAGATCCACTGGTTCTGGGAATCACTGCCAGTCCGGGAAGCGAAAAGGAGAAGATCGCCGAGATCTGCGCCAACCTCTCCATAGAGAATATTCAGACCCGAACCGAGAGGGACTCGGATGTAGCCCCGTTTATTCACTCAAGAGAGATAGAGTGGGTGAAGCTGACCGTCCCCAAGGAGCTTCTCGATATCAGAACAGCAATTGAGGAGGTGCTGCGAGATCGGATAGATGATCTCAACCGGCTGGGCATAAGCCCAGCAAAGATCGACCCCAGGGCCACTAAAAAGGAGCTCCTTGGCCTTCAGGCCATGCTGGTCTCCTCTGCCAGGAGGCAGGCCAACCAGGCCACCTTCAAGGGCATCTCCATCCTGGCCGAGATCCTCAAGCTCTATCATGCTGTGGAGCTGGCTGAGACCCAGGGCACAGAGGCGCTTTTGAAATATTTCCATAGGCTGCAGGGCGAGGCCTCCTCAAGAAGCGGCTCGAAGGCCTCCCGGAGGATAATGGAGGACCCGAAATTCCGCCAGGCCATCCAGGCCCTTGAGCAGTTGAAGGTGGAGCATCCCAAGCCGGCCATGGTCAGGAGGATATTGAGAGAGCAGATCGAGGCCAAGCCCGAGTCCCGGATCATGGTCTTCACCAATTACCGGGATACAGCATCGGCCCTCCTCCGATCACTGAAAGGCGATCCGGTGATCAGAGCGGTCCGGTTCGTCGGGCAGTCCAGCCGGGCAGATGATGAGGGGCTCAGCCAGAAAAAGCAGACCGAGATCTTGCAGAGGTTCAGGGCAGGAGAGTATAATGTCCTCATCGCCACCTCAGTAGGGGAGGAGGGGATCGATATTCCGGCCACAGATATGGTTCTATTCTATGAGCCGGTTCCATCTGAGATTCGCAGCATTCAACGCAAAGGGAGGACGGGCAGGGCGAGGAGCGGAAGGGTAGTGGTCCTTATAGCCAAAGGCACCAGGGATGAGGCCTACTACTGGATATCCGACCGCAAGGAGAAGAGCATGAACAGGGAGATCCGCAGCCTGAGCGGTCAGGTCTCAGAGTCTCTATCGCGAGAGTTCTCCTCCCGCCAGCTGGAGGTCGCAGAAAAGCGCCCTGAGGAGCGCCTGGATAGCTGGGCGGAGGGGAAGAATGAGAGGAGAGAGGGCGGCAGGATATATGTCGATCCCAGGGAGCGGGGAATGGCTAAGCTCCTGGAGAGCAGAGGGCTGGAGGTCATCTTGAAGAGTCTGGAGGTGGGTGATTATGTGATAAGCGATCGGGTGGCGATCGAGCGCAAGACCGCCCAGGATTTTGTGGCCTCGATCATCGATCCGAAGAGAAACCTCTTCCGCCAGATAGCAGATCTATCCCGGAGCTATGAGCGCCCGGTATTGATCCTGGAGGGAAGAGATCTGTACTCCCGCCAGGTGAGCCCAAGCTCCATTCAGGGTGCTCTGGCTTCAGTAGCAGTGGATTATGGTGTGCCCATCATCCCCACAGAGGACCAGGAGGATACGGCATCGCTCATCCGTTTGCTCGCCTCTAGAGAGGGGAGAGAGGGGCGCGAGCCCAAGCTGCACGGCCATAAGACCGCCCGAACACTGAAAGAGCAGCAGGAATATCTCATATCCGCCATCCCCAGCGTGGGTCCATCGGTGGCAAAGAACCTCCTCCGTCATTTTGGATCGATTGAGAGGGTGATTACTGCCAGCATGGAGGAGCTGCAAGAGGTGGATATGGTAGGGCCTAAGATCGCTGAGCGCATACGTGAGTTGGTTGGCGGAGAGTATAAAGGCTGAGATAGTATTAAGGATGAGATGGGATTTATCCTCCCTCCAATTAACCAACAAGTATATAAGCAAACTGGACCTCCCTACAGACGCTGCATAAGCGTCGCTTCAATTGAGTTTGATGGGATGTTTTGTAGTATGTAGGATCGATTCATCGAATCGATGCCAAAGGTAAGTGAGTATAAATGGAAAGATACGGAAGCGGAAGCAGAGGCGGCTACAGCAGCGGCCCGAGAGAGATGCACGATGCCACTTGCGCAGAGTGCGGAAAGGCATGTCAGGTTCCCTTCAAGCCCGATGGCTCCAGGCCAGTATATTGCAGCGACTGCTACCAGAAGCATAGGCCAGCTAGACCACCCAGAAGATACTGAACTGGGTAATCATCCCTTTTTGGGAATGTTATAGAAGCGGGGCTGTTTTTTTTTAGACCCTGCAAGGCAAATTTTTTTAGTATATTTATTGTTTCACATCTATCATTTCACATCTATCATTTCACATCTATCATTTCGCATCTATCATTTCGCATCTATCATTTCGCATCTAGCACGTTAAATCCATCATTTATATTCATCGATTTACATCTATCATTTCGCACTTTTATTACAACTGTTTCAGATATGCAGTATCAAACCATCCTTCGCCACAATTATATCCTGATAATCAACCACCGACGCTATTGCATCCATGCGCTCCTGCATGCTCTGGTATCGACTGGCATCGAAATGGGTCAAAGCCAGCCTTTTTGCCCCTGCCCGCCGGGCGATATCGACTGCATCCTGGGGATTGAGGTGGGGCCAGGCTGGACTCGACTCTCCTGGCTTATGGGAGCACTCAGTTATCAGGAGGTCAGCCCCCTCTGCCAGATGAACTACACTCTCGCAGACGCCTGTATCTAGGCAGTAGGCGATGATCTTTCCATCCAGATCGAGGCGATATCCCAGGGTGGGAGAAGAATGGAGCAGAAACTCGCACTCCAGGGCAAAGGGCAGTTTGTAGGGACCAGGGAGAAGCTCGTTCACCTCTACAGGATAGGGAAGCTTCTGCAGAGGAACTGTAAACGGCTCGTTTATGATTGTATCCAGGATCGCCCTCGTCCCCTTCTGCCCGAATATCTTCAGCCCCTGGGCGAATCTGAACTTATTCAACACATGCAGCCCTCCTATATGGTCCAGATGAAAATGGCTCAAGAAGAGGTACACGGGCAGATCATCATGGATATGCTGGTCGATCTTGCTTATACCATTTCCCGCATCGAGAATTATATGATATCTGTCCGAGTTGATCAGAGTACATACAGTATTGCCGGTATCGCTATCATACCAGCCATTGGTGCCAAGAAATATTATCTCCATTGTATATGCCTCAATTTGATAATGGATCGGAATTGCTTAATGCAGATATCTCTCCCCTTTGGAGACGGCCAACCATCCGGAGGTGGCTGATCATCCTGAGACTGCCAATCATCCGGCTATTCAACAGGAGCCCCCTTCCTCCAGAGAGCTTCCTCTTGATAAAAGATGCCTCTTAAGCGGTGAATGGGTATGAACTTCGTCTCAAGGTCAGAGCTTATCTCTACGAAGCCCTGCTCGATCTTGATGATCTCCTCCCCAGAGAATGCTGATCTGTCGCCGGGAGCCCCCCGGTCCAGGTACTCGACTCTGACTGCTGAGAGATCGTACTGGGGATCGTGGATGAGGCGGAGCAGGAGGGCATGGCTGGTTCTCATCATCGATCACAATCCGTTAGCGTTGCTCAATCCTTGCTCCAGATGCCTATACGCACAGCAATGCTCTTCTGCTAGCCCGTCCGCCAGGCACCATCCTTCAGATCGGGATGGGGCATCCTGCCCTCGAAGCCGCACATCTGGCAGCAGATCTTCACCGTCAATCCGTCTATGCTCTGGGCATTGGCCACATATCCGCACCTGGGGCAGTTGGTTAGAAAATGAGTTCCTGGCATTGCACCTCCTCTTCCATGCTGGCGTTCGAAGTTTTCATTCATCCTCCTCGCCACCGGCCTTGATGCCCGCCCCGGCAAGCTCCGCTGAAATCAGCTCGTTTAAGAGGCCGGCACGGGTCTGCTGAGCATAGTTCCACAGATCAGGCCCGCATTTGCCGCAGTCCTTGGAAGCCTCCTCCAGGATTCTGACCAGATCGAGCAGGGAGCGATACATCAAAGGAGCAGCATCCTGGAGCTTGTGCTCAAAGGGGCTCAGGATTCCAGATCCCAAGATCAGTCTGCAGTCCTCCTGTCTCCAGGCCATGCAGCCCTCTTGCAAGCATTGCCTGTCTACAAATGGGCAGGCTCTTTTATTGGCGGCCAATTGGAATCACCTCACCGGGGGAAATTTTAATGGACTGAGATACGAATTCAGGGTTATGGCTCTATTTTGACTTTCAACAAGTTATCTCTTTCCCCGGCATCTCCAGCCGCCAGGCTGAGCAGGAAAGGTTAATAGCTCAGGAGCAGTGACTACCTCACATATGGACTCGTAGGGTAGTGGACATCCTAGCGGGCTTCGGTGACTCTTGTCGAGGATACCCGCTGACCTGGGTTCGAGTCCCAGCGAGTCCGTCATCTCTTTTTTCCCCTGTTGATGCTGGCGGGAAATATAAATTCCCGTACAGAAATATGTATCTGGATGAGGCCTCTGTCCTCTTCGAGAAAGGCAGGAGGAAGGGTGAGAAGAGATGGGATGGGGTGAGAATTGGTCGACCTTTTCGGCAGGAAGAAGCTGGAAGAACGCATAAGCGAGCTGGAGGAGGCTTTAGCCGCACAGGCGAAGGAGACGGATGAGCTGCGGCGCACACTGGAGAAGAGGGAAGAGAGGATCAAAAGGCTTGCCAGTGCCAATCAGGAGGCAAACCTGGCTCTGAAGGCCATGGAACAGAGGGCAGCACTGAAATCTGTCCCGTCCGGTGATATAGAGAGGAAGGAACTGATAACAAGGCCTTCTGGAGCCTGGAAGCCGGGAAAGAGGGAGTTTGATATCCTCATTGAGAGGCTCAAAGCAGTTCGCTCCCCTCGGGAAGATCTGCTGGTGGCTGCCTTTACTGATTCCGTGCCCGAGGATGCTGCCCTTCCGCCGCAGATACGGGAATCGGCGATGGCAGTCAAATCCAGACGGGGCAGAATAATCATCTACTCCCCCCAGCTCTTCGCCCTGCAGCTAATTCCACCCTTTCCCATCAAGGAGAGGGCATCCTGGGAGGGAGGCGCCTTTCAGCTTGGACTCATTGAGGAGATGCTCTATACACCGGTGCTGGTTGTATCCGTCCATGCCGGCAGCAGCCTCCTGGGGATGGCCCTGGGCGCAGGAGCCTTTGAGATAAAGGAGCTGGTGGAAAGCCAGGTGAAAGAGAAGCACTCCAAGGGGGGGTGGAGCCAGAAGAGGTTCGAGAGGCTGCGCGAGGAGGACATCAAAAATCATATCGGCGCTGTTGTGGATGGTCTGGCCCGAATGGAGGCCAGTTACGGGAGCATAGCCAATTATGCTGTTCTGGGCGGAGAGGAGAGTCTGGTCAGGCAGATCAAGAGCTCCATCCACCTGCCCTTGGTGGAGAGAAAGCTGGAGAAGCATGATGAGAAGGATATCGATTCCCTTCTGGAAGAGGTCTATGGATTCTTATGCTACCGGATTGAGATATAGGCAGTAAGGGATAAGAGTGCATTGATGGAAGAAAAAGTGCAGTTGATGGAAAAAGTGCATTGACAATGATATCTGAGAAGGCTGTGGACAGAAAGGAGGCAACTGAAGATCCAGAAGAGCTTGCCCGCTCCTGGGACTGGCATGTGAGACGAAAGCTGGCCTGGAATCCGGATACCCCGGAGGATATCCTGAGCTCTCTCGCCCGGGATGCAGTGCAATGGGTGAGAGAGGCAGTGGCCGGCAATGCCCGCACCCCGATCTCGACCCTGGCCCGGCTGGCCGAGGACAGCTCGGGGTTTGTGAGAGCGGCTGTGGCCCTGAACTGCAATGCCACAAGCGAGATGCTGGAGACTTTAGCCGGGGACGAGATGAGCGACTACGACTGCACCCTGGGAAAGAACCGCTATCTAGTGAAGGAAGCAGTGGCAAAAAGCCCCAATATCAATTCCCAGACCCTGGAATTTCTCGCCCGGGACTCAGATGAGCATGTCCGCGCCGCAGCCGCCAGCAATCCCCTGCTCACAATAGAGCTGATGAAAAAGATGGTCCGGGATGTGAGCTGGCTGGTGAGAAACAATATCGCCCGAAATCCATCCACTCCAGGGGAGCTCTTGGCCTATCTATCTTCTGACAGCATCATGGATGTCCGGGCAGCGACAGCACAGAACCCCCGCACCCCGGCAGAGGCGCTGGACGCTTTAGCCAGGGATAGGAGCTGGGAGATAAGAGGGGCTGCAGCCCGCAATCCCAGGCTTGATGGAAGGATCCTGGATGGGCTGGCAGGCCATTGGTCCTGGGTGGTGAGGGAGGCGGTGGCAAAAAATCCCAATACGCCCTCAGAGACTCTGAAGAGGCTGGCCGCGGATCCCGATCAGAGCGTGCAGAAGGCGGCCCGGGCTCGAGCAAGGTGATCGTTTGCGGCTCTTCGGCATTTTCTGCAGATAGCCTGTGGTCACAATCTCTCATCCGTCTCTGTGCCCCTGCCTCTCTGTAGTGAAACCGGGATATTTAGGCCTCGCCACAATGGAATGAAAGCATAACGGAAAATCCTCTGCACACATCCTCACATAGCGTTGAGCCTCAGTCAAATCCTCTCATACAGCGTCGTCCTCTGCACCGCCTTCCGTCCGCAGCTCTCGATCAGCTCCTCCATCTCCTGCGCCGATATGCCCGGCTGCTCCTGAGAATTGCGGGCGATCTTCTCGTCCATGAGGGTTCCTCCCAGGTCGTTTGCCCCCCACATGATGGCCGCCCTTGCCGCCTCCCGCCCCAGCTTGGTCCAGCTCGCCTGGATATTGGTGATGGCGGGATAAAGGGCCACCCTGGCCAGGGCATGCATCTTCAGCCGGTCGAGCAGGTCCGCTCCCCGGACGGCCTTCCCCAGGGGATTGTTCTCCGGGATGAAGGGGAGGAGGACCATCTCTGTGAAGCCTCCGGTCTGCTCTTGAATCCCCTTCAGGATCTTCAGGTGCTCCAGCCGGTCTTCCATCCTCTCCACATGGCCGAAGAGGATGGTGGAGGTGGAGGGGATCTTGAGGTGATGAGCAGTGGTGATGATCTCCTTCCACTCTTCGGTCTTCAGCTTCTCCGGGCAGATCACCTGGCGGATGGAGTCGACCAGGATCTCCGCCGCTGTGCCGGGCATGGACCCAAGGCCGCTTCTCTTCAGCTCCTTAAGACAGTCTTCCACCGCCAGGTCGGAGTTGCGGGACATATGCAGCACCTCCATGGGGGAGTAGGCATGAAGATGCAGCCGGGGATGGCTGCGGTGGATGGTCTCCAGGATGCTGCAGTAGTCCTCCAGGAGCATTCCGGGCGCAAGTCCTCCCTGCAGACAGATCTCTGTCGCCCCCCGCTCCTCCGCCTCATCCGCCCGGCTGAGTATCTCCTGGTCTGAGAGGCGGAATTTTTTGCTGTGTTTAAAGGAGCAGAACCTGCAGCTTCCAATGCACTGGTTGGTGAAGTTGATGTTTCGATTTATCACAAAAGAGACCTCATCCTTGCCGCTCTTCTGGCGCAGCAGATTGGCCAGGCGGTGCAGCTTCACCGGCTCTGACCATAGACCCTTCAGCAGGTCATGATCATTGCCGGTGCTATCTGGAGAGGGGCATATCCCTTCCATCTCCAAGAGATCTGAGGCAATCAAAGATTCTCACACTTCCTAAGGGCAATATTTGCAGAGAACTGCAGGGCGATCTATATGGAATTGTCGCCTATCGAGCAGCATCTGGATGTAGCACACCGCTGGCCCAATTCAGCGAAGAGATCGATTCTCCCTGTGCTCTGCGCTCGCCAATCTCCGCTCTTTTGGAATCTGACTTGCCAGCACTCCGCGCGAGTACAGACCACATCCAAGCACCTCTCCTCCATAAAACACCACCACATAACCAGACTTTGCATCCGATTCAACTGCCAGGGTCCTGCCCTCCATGAAGGCCCTGGCATCAGTTGAATCCAGGTGGATGATGTTCTTTGTGGCATACTGGCCGAAGAGCTGCAGGGCGCTGGTGGTGGGCTTCCACGGCCGATCCTTCAGGTTCATAATGCGCATTCCAATTGCCTCGTAGCTCAGCCTTGGGAGGATGGACTTGTTGGCCGCCCAGACGCTATTTGCCTTCCTGAAGAAGACATATCCAGAGAAGGCTGACGGGGAAATGCCAAACCGCTCGCCCCAAAGGTCTGCCACGAAGGAGCAGTCCAAAGGCTCAAAGATGTTCCTGCTTCTTGACGAGTCTGGCGACATAGAATCCTCCTGTATCGTTTAGATGAGGGTAATAACGGGCCGTCTTGCACAGCTCACGGTTCAGGTCTTTGCCGCTCCACCCGGTTATCCCCGGACAGGCGGCTAAACCTGGAATCGATATCCTCTCCAGCCGGGCCAGGTCGAGGACTTTTTCGATCACCAGCTCGTTCTCCTCTGGAGCATAGGTGCAGGTGGAGTAAACCACTATCCCTCCGGGCTTGACCAGACGGATGGCACTCCTGAGCAGGTCGACCTGCAGCCTGTGAAGATCCATCGACCTCTTGCTGCTGCTCTTGCACAGCACTCCAGGCCCCCTCCTCTCCCGGCCCTCACAGGAGCAGGGAGCGTCCACCAGGACCCGGTCGAACTGGACGGGGCGGGAGGGGAACCTGCGCCCGTCATAGCGGGTGATGGCTACATTCATGACCCCCAAACGCTCACAGTTCGAACGCAGTGGAGCCACCCTTCCCAGAGATGGCTCATTGGCGATCACCCTTCCCCGGTTCTTCATCATCTGAGATATCTGGCAGGTCTTGCTGCCCGGAGAGGCGCAAAGGTCCAATATCAGCTCGCCGGGCTGGGGGTCGAGCAGCAGGGGCGGGAGCATTGATAGCTCCTCTTGGATATGGATGTAGCCTAAGAGGTTCTCGACAAGCTTTCCCGCGCCTTCAAGGTTCAGCCTCAGGCCCAGGGGATACCAGGCGAAGCTCTGATAATCAATCCCGGACTCGCAAAATCGGTCCAGCAGGGAGCGCTTATCGATCTTCAGGGTGTTGATCCGGCAGGTGCTGGGGAGAGCCTGGCTCTGCACCTCCCGGAAGCCCTCGAAGTCCGGTATCATATCCCTGTACCTTTCCAGCCATTCCATATTTTTTAAGGAATGCATTATAACAGAGAATACATTATAGCAGAAAAAGATTGGCCTAATTGAGCAAAAGAATTTAATAGCGGGATGTCCAGGCCAAGACCAACGCAAAACAGTTTCCTTGTTTTCGCGAAGGATGATGATGCAATTGGCAGGTTATGATAGAGATCGGTCCTCTATGAGCCCTCCTGCTCCAGTAGAGGTGGGTGGAGAGTATGATGTCAAGATCGAGGACATAGCTCGCGAAGGCGACGGCATTGCCAGAGTGGAGGGATTTGTGATATTCGTGGCCGATACCAAAGTAGGCGACGCTGTCAAAATCCAGATCGACAAGGTGATGAGGCGTTTTGCCATAGGGCATAAGATTTAGATGAAATATATATATAAATAAAAATTAAAATTAGTTGAGCAGGATTCAACTCCTGCATCATCTATTCAATCGACTGGTCAGATCAACTGTTTATGCTCTTTCAATATGAGGGATAATACAGCCTTGATAGGGCTTAAATACGATCCGGGTTAATTGATAATAGATGCTGATGGATCCGATTTTAGCTCAGACCGGCACAGATGTCTTCAACTCCCTGCTCAGCAATGCCTGGTTCATAATATTCATACTGCTCTTTTTGGTTCCGATGCTGCAGAAAAACTATCTGCAGGCGGAAAGAAAGCGCGTCCTGGCCCGGCTGGGCAAATCCAGGGGCACCCAGGTTATAACCCTCATCCACCGCCAGGAGACGATCAGCTTCCTTGGCATTCCCCTTGCCCGGTATATCGATATCGAGGACAGCGAGAAGGTCCTGAGAGCCATCCGCCGGGCGCAGAAGGATGTGCCCATTGACATCATCCTTCATACCCCCGGGGGCCTGGCCCTGGCCGCCACCCAGATCGCCATGGCTCTGAAGTCCCACCCCGCCAGAAAAACGGTGATCGTGCCCCATTATGCCATGAGCGGGGGAACGCTGATCGCCTTTGCTGCCGATAAGATCGTCATGGACCCCCATGCCGCCCTCGGGCCGGTCGATCCTCAACTGGGCGATGCCCAGGGCAGCTACCCGGCCACATCCCTCCTGGCGGTGGCAGAGAAGAAGAAGATCGATGAGATGGATGATAAGACTCTGGTCTACGTCGAGGAGGCGAGAAAGGCCCTGGCCCAGATGAGAGAGCTCCTGCAAAAGATTCTGGACGGCAAATTCAATGATGCCGCCAGCCGGGACAGGATTATAGAGGAGTTTGTCTCAGGAAAGTATACCCATGACCACCCCTTCATGGCGGAGGATGCCCGAGATCTGCTGGGGGAGTGCGTAGAGATCAATGTACCAGAGGAGGTCTACTCCCTGATGGAGCTGTATCGTATGGAGATGGGCAGGAGCCGACCAGGGGTGGAGTATGTGCCGCTGATGAGAGACCGGCACTGAAAATGAGCGGCGATGGGCATAGATGGCCCATCATTTTTCTGATAATCCTCCAGTTCCTGGCGGCCCTCCAGCCCCTGATGCTCCTCCAGTCCCTGATAGTCCTCCGGTTCCCGATGGCCCTCAAGCTATCTGCTTTCCTGCAGCCGGTCCCCACATGGCATTATAGATCTCAGTGATCTTGACCATGACACAGGCCTTGGCCGGTAGCTTGTTGTTGACCCCGTGCACCCAGGCCCTCATGGCATCAAAGTCCGCCCCATCCTTGCAGACGGTGACATTGCCCTTGATCTGGAAGGACTTCTTGCTCTCGCTATTATAGCAGAGGATGGATATCTTGGGGTTCTCCTCCAGGTTCTGCGCTGTCTTGTAGAAGAAATTGTCCGCGATCATCAGTGTCTCATCATCTATGATCTTGAGCAGCCCTACAAATACTACATTCGGGATCCCCGACCTGCTGGCTGTGGCAATGGGCACGGGCTTTTGCTTCTCCAGGGTTTCTTTTACATCGGCTGGCATTTTCACCATGATAATTCACCTTGATGCTAATAGATGTCTGCATTAAATAAATACCTGAGCGTCAAGTGCACATCGGCCCGGCCTCAATCACATCTATCCGGCCTCATCAACTCCCGCAGGAGATCACATCCGCTCAGCCTCATTTATTCCCGTAATGGGTCACTGCCGCAGGTCCCGGCAGGCACGGAGGAAGTGGGCTGGAAAGCCACGATATGATGCACTGTGAATATGAGAGTAGCTGGCCAGCAGATTTCCCGTTTGAATGCCATCCCAGCCATTGGTGATCCCCGTGCCCCTCTCCAGCCGGATGGCATACTGCACATCTGCCCCCTGGTCGATCTGCATCTCTGAATGGTGAAACTCATGGCCCATGATATACTCGCCCTCCTCCCCCAGGATCGAGTCTCTCGCCAGATGGCCGTGCACATAACTGACTATTCGCTTGCTTCCTCTTTTTGCCCTTCCAGGAATCAGGCCCGCCATCCGATTAGACTCGCCATCCCACTCGATCTCCTCACTCAGGTACAGCATCCCCCCGCACTCCCCAAAGATGGGAATATCCCTTTGGTGCGCCCTCTGCAATGAATGCAGGAAGCTCTTGTTCTCGGAGAGCTCGCGAGCATAGATCTCTGGATAGCCTCCACCGATGTAGATCCCATCCACATCGGGCAGAGAGCGGTCATGCACCGGGCTGAAGGGAACGACCCTCGCTCCTGCCAGCTCCATCAGCTCCAGGTTGTCCCGGTAATAGAAGTTGAAGGCCTCATCCTGGGCCACTCCTATGGAAAGGCCCTGTCCGGAATCGTTTTTCAGGTAGAGCTCCGGCTCGATCTCGGGAAGGGGCTCAGCCTCTCGAGCTATCTCCTGTATTCTATCCAGGGCCAGCCCCTCCTCTACAATCTGCCTGATCCTGTCCACCCTCTCCTTGAAGCCCTCATGGCGGGTCTTCCCCTCCAGCACCGGCACCAACCCCATATGGCGCATGGCCAGGTACATCTCCTCATTGCGCCGGATGGTGCCCACCACCTCCACCTTTGCATAGCGCTCGATCTCTTTTATCGCCTTATCAGCATGCCTGGCCGAGCCCACCTTGTTCAGTATCACCCCCCGGAGATTGACGGCAGGATCGTAGTCCATGTACCCCTTCACCAGAGCAGCACAACTGCGGGTTATGCTGCGTGCATCCACCACAAGGATGACCGGCATTTGCAGCATCTTGGCGATCTGGGCGGTCGAGCCCAGATCCCCATCATATCCCTCATAAAGCCCCCGCACCCCCTCGATCACAGCCACATCTGCCCCCTGAGCAGCATGGGCATAGATCTCGCGGACGGCAGCCTCCTTCATCAGATAGCCATCCAGGTTGCGGCAGCTTCTGCCGGTGATCCAGGTATGATAGCTGGGATCGATGTAGTCCATGGCCACCTTGAATGGCTGAACCTCCAGACCCCTGCCTCGCAGGGCAGAGAGAAGCCCCGCCACTATGGTCGTCTTGCCGCTGGAGCTTCTATCCCCTGCCAAGAGGATGCGCGGACAGTCTGCCCTCATCTCCATCCTCACCGAAAGCCCCTCTCCTTCTCCCTCACTCCTCTGACCCCAGATCTCTAGATAGCTCCATCAGCCTCTCATCGCTTAGCGGCTCTGGGATCTTGGCCTCTCCCCCGGACATGATCTCCCTTGCCAGGGCCCGGTAGACATCAGCCATCCTCGATTCGGGCGCTCCCTCGATCACAGTCACTGCCCTCCTCTCGCACTGCTGCACTATTGGATCCTTGGGAATGAAGGCCACCATCCGGCTGTTCAATTCGCGGGCGAACTGAGCCACTATCTCTCCCTCCCTCTCCCCCGTCGACTCGCGGGAGTTGCAGATCACTCCGGCCAGAGGGGTGTTCAATCTTCTAAGGCCTTTACTGATATTGTTCCCGGCATATAGGGGCATGTACTCGCCAGAGGTTATGATATAGGCCTGGCTCACCAGCCCTTTCCTGATGGGGGCAGAGAAACCCCCGCAGACGATGTCCCCTGGCACATCATAGAGCACCAGGTCCACCTGCTCCAGCGCTTTTGATACCTTGCGCAGAAAATCGATGGCAACGATTATGCCCCGTCCTGCGCATCCCACGCCTGGCTCGGGGCCTCCTACCTCAATGCACTTGACCCCCTTGTAGCCTTCATGGAGCACATCCTCCTCTTTGATCTCCCCTCCTTTGAGGATGAGGTCCATCATCGTGGGGATTCTCCTGCCCACGAGGGTGATGCTCGAATCGCTCTTCGGATCACAGCCCACAATCAGGACTTTGTGGCCTTCCTCGGCACAGGCGGCGGCGATGTTCGAGGCCGTGCACGACTTGCCGATACCGCCTTTGCCATATATCGCAACGTGTTTAATAGATGACATCTAACTCCGCTACACTCATGGTCTGCCCTAGGATATACAGCTTATCCAGGTATCCAAGCATAGCCTGTCATGGTACAGTCGATCAAGGTATAGTCTATCGTGGGATATTCTATCATAGGATAACCTATCATAGCATAATCTATTATGGCATAATCTATTATGGCATAATCTATTATGGCATAGCCCACCTGAGCACAGCTCATCTGGGCATTATTCGAGTATGCATATCCATCATGGATCAATAAAGAGGTGAATGTTGATAATCAGAATCGTTCTGGTGATGGCATTGACCATCACTGTTATGCATCTGGGGCTTCTCTCCGGGGCAATTGCACAGGATGCAATAGAGGTGGCCACAGTCCGGGGCCACCTCGCCGATGGCAATGCCATCTGGAGGGCGGATGACTTCGGCTGGTTCTACTACGATCTGGATGAGAACTCCGGGGGAGAAGAACTGCTGATAAAAGATCTGGAGGGAAGAAGGGCAAAGAAGGGCAGCATAATCTACTCCTCCCGTACATGGTCAAAGCAGTTTGAGTACGCCCCCTGGGGGAGCTACGAGGTGGTAGGCCTCATGGGAAAACCCTATCTGGCCAGCTATCCCGAGAGCTCTTTTACAGAGGAGGTCAGCTCATTGGCCAGAGGAGAGCTGCGAGAGATACTCAGAGATGAGGATAAAGAGTACACCCTGACCTCCAATGATACCCTTCCTCTCGCTCAGGGCTACTCTCTGCTCGCTGCCGGGGCCTCGAAGAAGAACGGAGTGGTGAACTTCATCCTCCTGAAGGATGGAAAGCCCGTCTACGGATCTGTGGTGAGCATCGGCGACACCTTCGTCTATAAGGTAAACGATGTCCCGGTGATTCTGGCGCATCTGGCCAACTCCATGAGAAGCGATGATGGAGGATTCGTCTCAGTGGACGGTGTCTTCCAGATAAGCGACAGCCCGATTGCCAAGCTCGTCGAGGGAGGAGTCCTGGGCATCATGAAACTGGATGATCTCTCAGAGGATGGGATTGAGTTCAGAAATGACATCGAGCTGAACCTCAAAAGAGACAGCAGTATCCACCTGATTCCCCCTCTCCTGCTGATTGTCCTTGATCAACCAGAGCTGATCTACTATCCACTGGGCATAATCGACGATTATGGGGTTCATGAGATAAGGGGTCCAACATTCAGCGGCGACAGCTTCTTCCCGGTGAAGGCAGCGGGTTATGACTCAACCGCCCTGGCCAGATGGAATGCCGCGAACTACAGCGGTTTCTTCTTTGATCCAAAAGATATGCTGGGAAATGAGGCTCTGGTTTTATACTCTGTCGACGGTCGAATGGTCTCTCCACCCACTAATCCAATCATCTTCAAAGAAAACAATACCGTTTTTCAGAAAGGCTTTCAATATACAACGATGTTAGAACCCAGGGAATTTGATTTCGAGCCCTGGGGAGAATACTATGTGATTAATTTCTTAGGTGTGCAGTGGTTTGCTGGATACGATAGCAGTGGAACCGGCACAAAGGCAAAGAAAAGCCTGCTGGAGCAGGAGTATCTGGGGAAGGTCCTCTGGGATACAAAGCTGCAAGGAATGACACCTGCTGGCAACTACACCCTCCAAGAGGGATATGAGATTCGCATTCATGACGTGAGCAATGACAGCATATTTTTTGAGCTTTCAAAGGATGGAAGGTTCATAGAGAGCTCAGTGGTCAAACCCAACTCCACATATATCTATAAGAAGGATTTGGGTGATGTGGATGATCTGCCGGTGTTGATGGTTCATGTCGATAATGTATTCACCAACGGGACGAAGGGCTTTGCCACCATCGATGCCATCTTCCAGATATCTGATCAATATCTGATTCCAGTGGAGAGAGGCGATGGAATTGGCAAGATGCAGATTGCAGGGATTTATCCCTATGGCATAATCATGGTCAATGATGAATACATCCATCTGAACCGTAATTCCAAGATCTACATTGCCCCAATGATGAACATCCGGGTGGCAGACAACGATACACTGCGATACTATCTCTATAACGAACAGTATGTTGTTCCAGCTCCAGGTGCTCCATCGATAAGCATCCCAGATAATATAACCTCGAACACTCCCGTCAATATCTCCATGTTCGAGCAGGCGGCGGAGATAAGACGGGTTGATGTGGAGATTGTGGACTCCTCAAACCGAACGGTGTTTTCCAGGGATATCACAAATCTCGGCCGGGGGTCGGGTGAGTTCTGGCTCTTTGAGTGGACCTGGAATGCCACCGTCCTTCGTCTCAGTGATGACAACAGCCAGATCATGGATATGGGGGATAATCTGGTACCAGCATTGCTGCGTTTGAACCAATCCTCTCCCGAAGAGCAGGTGGGGGTGTACTTCAACTCGACAGGGAGGATCGGCAGGATACTGGACAGCAACTCCATCTATTATGTATCAAGGAGCGAGTATCAGAAGCTGAAGGTCGCCTCGGATTATGATACAATGATCGCCAATGATACCCTCAGGAGGCAGTTTATAAAGATTGAGCCAGGGGTCAGCACTCTGCGCTTCCAGGACATTGTAAATGGCAGATTGAACCCCAGCAACGAGAATCATACCTTGCAGGGGACGATTGCCTCTCTTGAGCCCCATGCAAGGGAAGTTGGAGCTGATCCCGGACGGTATGAGCTAAGGGCGAGGATAGAGAATGCTGTCAATGCCATACAGGTGACGGGAGAGTACTTCAATGTCACTCCCGCTCCCATGCGCGACATATATCTGGGTTCGGCAGAGGCCCTGCCCGGCGAGACCGTCTCCATTCCAGTGGAGGTCCCATCTTCCGGAATGGAAAGAGCGATCGATTTGAGATATGATTCCACCATTGCTCAGGCTCTTGATATATCTGGCAATTGCAGCCCCACCTGGCAGCTTGATGGGGCACAGCTTGATGGGGTGCAGCTTGATCAAGGGCAGCTTGGGAGGGGCGAGGGAAGGATCAAGATCCACTTCCCTACCAACTGCAGCAAGGCGGAATTGAGCTTCAGAGCGATTGGAGCAAATTCGAGCGTCAACATCAATGCAACTGGATGGAGTGGCTTTGAGCCGGAGGATATCACCAATGGCACCATAACCGTACTTCCCCTAAAGAGCACTGCAGATGAGACAAAGAAGGGCAATGCCCCAGGTTATGCCGTATCTCTTATCACAGTGTCCCTTGCCCTTGTACTCCATCTGAGGCGGAGGGGCTAGGCAAGGGCAGTGGGGCAGGCCCTCTTGATTTCTGATTATTTCATTTGCTCTTTGGCCTTTTATTTTCCGGAGTCTTTCAGGGCCCTCTTAATCGCTCTGCCCAGAGCAATGCTCATGCCCTCGATCTTGCTGCTATCATCCCCGCCATCAGCTCTCACTATCAGAGTGAACCCACCACTGTAGGCCAGGGCACGGAGGAAGTGGCTGAGGTTCTCCAGGGCCATGCCCCCAAAGCTCTCGCTCTCAAGGCTGAACTCCCCCCGGTATCCGGGCTCTCCGAAGCGCACTGCTGCCGCCGCCAGGGCCTGGCCCGAGGGCACAGTTGAACTCCCAATACCGCTTTTTATCGTCTGGGCGATTGCCCTTCCCAGGGTTATCCCCGTATCCTCAATGGTGTGATGGTCTCCGGTCTCAAAATCTCCTCTGGCCCTGATCTTCAGATCGAAGGATGCCCCTTTTCCCATATTGGTCAAGATCATATCCAAGAGCTCAATCCCCGTCCTGATATCAATGCGACCCGAACCCTCAGTCTCCAAGGCTACATCGATGCAGGTCTCCTTTGTCTCTCTTCTGTTCAGCTGTAGCATGATATGCCATTACCTTCGTTGAAACTTTTAAGCTCATCGATCCGGAAAAGGGATATATATCTTTTTAATTTAAATGGATTTGATTCTGTGGCTCGCCCTCAATCTCTCTTTGTGCTCCAATCTTCATCCATCCCATCTTCATCCATCCTATCTTCATCCATCCTATCTTCATCCATCCTATCTTCATCCATCCTATCTGCGCTACCTTGCTCTCTCCGAAGGGCTTATCTACCTTTGAGCCAACCCAATTATTTCAAAGATCATAATTCAAAGGGATATCATCATGATTTCTAAAGAGGAGATTTCGGAGATACTGAAGGGATACGATAAGAAAAATATCACTATAGCCACCATCTGCTCGCACAGCAGCCTGCAAATCTTTCATGGCGCCCGTCAGGAAGGATTCAAGACCCTGGGCATCTGCATCGGCCAGCCACCCCGATTCTATGATGCCTTCCCCTTAGCCAAGCCTGACAGGTTCGCCTGCATTGAGAGCTATAAGGCCCTGCTGGACTATGCTGATGATCTTGTCGCAGAGAACGCCATTGTAATCCCTCATGGATCACTGGTCGAATATCTGGGGATTGAACACTTCGAGTCCCTGGCAGTGCCCACATTCGGCAACCGTCGCGTCCTGGCCTGGGAGAGCGACAGGGAGATGGAAAGGGAGTGGATGCTGAGGGCGGGAGTCAATGTGCCCATGCGATTTGAGAAGGCAGATGACATCGACCGCCCGGTGATGGTCAAGTATCATGGAGCCAAAGGGGGGCGGGGGTTTTTCATAGCCAAGACCAAAGAAGAGCTGCAGAGCAAGATGAGCAGCCAGGATAAGTACACCATCCAGGAGTTCATCCTGGGCACCAGATACTATATCCATTTCTTCTACTCGCCCATTAAGCAGGAGGGATACAGGCTGAGCAAAGGGTCACTGGAGATGCTGGGCATAGACCGGAGGGTGGAGTCGAATGCCGATGAGATATTCCGCATCGGCAGCATGAAAGAGCTGGCCGAGGCGGGCATCTATCCCAGCTTTGTGGTCACCGGCAATCTGCCCTTAGTGCTTCGCGAGTCGCTTCTCCCCAGAGCCTTTGAGCTGGGGGAGCGGGTGGTGGAGACCAGCCTCGACCTCTTCGGGGGAATGATCGGCGCCTTCAGCCTGGAGACCATAGTGACCGATGAGCTGGAGTTCAAGGTCTTTGAGATATCTGCCAGGATAGTCGCCGGAACCAATCTCTATATCAACGGCTCTCCTTACTCCGATTTGGTTGAGCCGGAGCTCTCCAATGGCAGGCGCATTGCTCAGGAGATAAAACAGGCGAATGAGCTGGGTCTGCTGGATGAGATCGTGAGCTAGAAGGCCAAAGCGGCCTGCAGCCCCCCAGCGAATAGCACTGCAAAGAGAACTGTAAAAGAAATTATGAAGAGAACGTGAAGGAGCTGTGAAGGAGCTTTGAAGGAAATTATAAATGGAGCTGGGAGGAGAATTGCGAGGGCGTTATCCGACCCAGAAGGCTTATCTTTTCCCGGCTTCACAGAAGGCCATTATGTCAGAACCGATAAAAACCTTCCACGAATCCACTGATCTGCAATGCAGCTTTCTGGAGAAGCTGCTGCATCTGGATATGCCCAGCGTGGCAGATTTCTCCGAGTCCATGGTGGACTTCCTCCAGCCTTCACCAGAGAACAAATTCGTCTACGGCCTTGCGGCGGGACGGTCAGCTCTTGCCCTTTACAGCTTCATGCAGCTCATCCAGAACCATTTTGAGAACGTTTTTCCCTTCACCCTGGAGGACCCTGTTCAGAGGCACTACCGCAGGGGGATGAACCTGGGCATTGCCATATCAGGCTCTGGGGAGACACAATCGGTTAACAAATATATAAGCGATTTTATCACTCGCGGCGGGGACATCAAGCTCATCACCGCCAATGAAAGAGGAACCGCCTACGAGATGGTGAGTGAATATGAGAGAGGGGAGGTCTTGGTGATCAAGGCCAGGACGAAGTATGCTACAGAGAAGGACACGCGTTCCAGGCTATCCCCTCTGGGCACGGAGTTCGAGCTGGAGGTTCTGGCCTTCTTGAATGCTCTTTTCGCAGATATTCAATGCCGGCTCAAGGGTATCTGCGATACAAGCTGCCCGGAGTATCAATCCATAATCAGGGATCTGATAGAGAATGCCAGGCTCATCTCCGGCATGGACCCCCAGCATCTGGAGGAGTGGCTGATCAGGCTCCTGCCCCGCAGCGGAAGATATATCATCGGCGGAGTGGGCAGATCGGGGCTGGTGGCGAGGGCCTTTGAGATGAGGTTCACCCATCTCAATAAGATCAGCTATTGGGAGAGGGATTTCAATACCCCCAGCTTTCAGATAGGGGATGTCTACATACCAATTACCGGAACCGGCAACACCTATGAGACTCTGGAGGGGACGAATATGGCCCTGGCAAAGGGAGCTGATGTCATGCCTATAACTGCCAATCCCTCATCCCGCCTGGCCTCCATCCTGAACGATTGCAAAAGAGGCAGGGATATCGCTGTGGTGCCAGTGAAGGAGGAATACCAAAACCTCTTCAGCGGCGACTCCTCCTCTACCACCTGGCTTATGTCAGACTATACCAAGTTCAGGTATCCCATCTTTGAGATCAATGCCTCAATATTCACCAACAGCGTAGTGGCAGTGGGGGCGGAGTTCCTGGGCATAGTAGAGGCTGGCATGAGGCGGATGCACGTTTGAGCGGCAGGGGATAGCTCTCCCGATATACCTTCTCCAAGATGCTGTGATAGATAGCTGTGATTTGAATGACCAGGATAATAGCTCTCTCTGATACCCACCTGATGAATGATGACCGCCTCCCTGCGGCGGTGGTGGCACTGGCAAGGAGGGCGGACATCATCCTTCATGCCGGAGACTTCGTCTCCCTTCAGGCCTACTTTGACCTGAAGAGTCTAGGAAGGCTGGTGGCAGTGAGGGGAGACTCAGACTCGCCCCAGCTCAAGAGCCTCCTGCCGGAGAGGGAGGTGCTGGATGTGGAGGGGGTGAGGATCGGCCTTGTTCACAGGGCCTCACACAGCTCCGATCTGCTTGGGGCGGAGATGATGGCCAGGGAGATGGATTGCGATGTCCTGGTATTCGGACATATCCACCGCCCCATCATAGAGAGGGGCAATAGGCTCCTCATCTCTCCTGGCAGCATCACTCTTCCCCGGATGTCTGCTCCCTCGCTGGCTGAGATTGAGATCGAAGAAGGCAGGGTGCAGGGCAGGATCATTCCCATCGGAAGCCCGGTCTGCAATTATCTGAGGTATGCTGAGGAGCTGGGAAAAAGGAGAGCTGAAGAATGAATATCTTCAGGCTTCTATGATTATAAAATCATCCAGACTGAGCACAAACCAGACGCCATCCTTTCCATGACCCTTGAGGTCTCCGGGGGCGGAATCCTCATGATAAAGGTACAGAGGCCATCCCTTGTAGGCGGTCTGATTCAACCCATCCTTCCTTATGGCAGGAGCGAAGTCTGAAGAGTTCAAAGATTCTGGCAGGGTGATATTTTCGGCATAGAAGACAGGCCAAAACTCAAGGCAATCGTCATAACAGCTGCTGCTGCCATCTCCTGGATCGCCTATGAAGTAGTAAAGGGTAAATCCCGTCTGATTTACCATATACAATCCCAGGCTCTCGTTGCTGCTCAGATCTATTGTATACGCTCCTTTCTCTTCTGCTGCAGTTGCGAGGCTGGCCAGGATGGAAATGGCCAAAAGCAAGATGCTAATTCTTGATATCAAATGCAATAGAATCACCTTTGTGGTTTTTATCATGCTGATGCTTAAAACTTTCGATGGCATAAAGGTCAATTTCCTTCATCTGTTTACCTTTTCACCTGAATAAAATATTATGAAAATGTTTTTTAAAAATTGATCTATTCTGGTCAAAAAGTACTTAAACTTCTGGCTGCTTATCTTTATTTTGAAGGATGTAGAGTCAGATGCCCACCTGCGAACATAAGCTATCCGGCAGCAAAGAGAAGATCTGGCTGCCGTACTATTTTGAGGGAAGAGAACGAGGACTCAAGCCCCACTCCTATTGCACCAAATGCGGACTAGTCAAAAATCTATCCTCTGAAAGGCCACGAAGCATAGGATATTTTATGAACCTGATTGCAGATCTAGGCCAGCGCCATAAGATCGCTAAGACGCAGGTCAGGCTCATAGCTTTGGAGATGGAACGGCTCAATATGGATGACAGTTTTGGAATGGACCGGCAGCAGCAAGAGGACCTTTTTGTGGATATTACAGTGAAGATCCTCAATCTTCCACCCAGGGCAGTTTCGGAATTATTGATATAAATATACAATTTAGATAATCTATGCAGTGCATGGAAAAAAACATAATGTATAATCCTGACCGACATCCTTATAGCTTGAACTTGATACATGCTATCACGTGCCACAAAAAGCCCCTTGTCATTCTAAGGGCTGATTGGGCAACCAGAAGAACCAGACGGAGATACGATTCACTGCATTGATCTGCGGCGTGTAGAGATATGCTGCAGCAATGGGGTTGGTGTTAAGCATGCTCGGCATTGAGGATCCTTGGATCTGGGGCGTCTATATTCTCTGTATACTAAGCACACTCTTATGCGTGATTTACGGCATTGTCAACTGGAATCGAGGCAGTGAGCTTGAGGCACAGGAGATCTTAGAGGAGGCTGCCTGGGAATCGAGAGAGGAGGAGATGGAGGAGAAAGAGCTGGGGTTGTGATAAGGATGAATCTACTTCTATTCAATGTCATCATATTGATATACCTTCTGATCACTCTTTATCTCGGCTATCGGGGATGGAAGGGTACTAAAGACACAGAGGGCTACCTTGTAGCAGGCAGGAAAGCCCATCCTTATATCATGGCCATGAGCTATGGCGCGACATTTATCAGCACCTCGGCCATAGTGGGATTTGGCGGAAATGCAGGGCTTTTCGGTATGGGCCTGCTCTGGCTTACATTCTTTAATATCTTTGTAGGAATATTCATAGCCTTTGTCTTCTACGGCAAAAGAACCAGAAGGATGGGGCATAACCTCAATGCCATGACCTTCCCTGAGCTGCTCGGGAGGAGATTCGACAGCAAATTCATCCAGTACTTCAGCGGCCTGGTGATCTTTCTTGGAATGCCCCTTTATGCCTCAGTAGTCCTGATAGGGGCAGCAAGATTCATGGAGACCACTCTGGCCATAGACTTCGATGTGGCATTGCTGATATACTCAGTTATAATCGCTGCTTATGTTGTCTGGGGAGGGCTTCGGGGGGTCATGTACACCGATGCCTTTCAGGGCACCATCATGTTCATCGGCATGGCCTTCCTCCTGTTGATGACCTACTCCCATCTGGGAGGAATAGCCATCTCCCACCAGTCCCTCACAGACATGGCCCATCTCGTTCCCGGCAATCTCGCTCAGATGGGGCATAAAGGCTGGACAGAGATGCCCATCTCCGGCAGCAGTTGGTGGTGGACGCTGGTCTCCACCATAGTCTTAGGGGTGGGAATAGGAGTCCTGGCCATGCCACAGCTTGCTGTTCGGTTCATGACTGTCAAGTCCGGCCGGGAGCTTAACCGGGGGGTTCTGATTGGAGGGATATTCATCCTCTTTATGACCGGGGTCGCCTTCACAGTGGGGGCCCTCTCCAATGTCTTCTTCCTCCAGACCCAGGGCGATATAGCCATCAAGGTTGCCGGCGGGAATGCCGATAGCATAATACCCGTCTATATCAATGCGGCGATGCCGGAGTGGTTCGTCTATATCTTCATGCTCACCCTCCTGGCAGCAGCGATGTCCACCTCCAGCTCGCAGTTCCATACCCAGGGAAGTGCCATTGGCAGGGATGTATATGAGACGATAAGCCAGAAGAGAGGGGGCAGCTCCATCATGGTCACCAGGGCAGGCATAATTCTGGCCATGGTGATCGCTGTCACACTCGGTTATGTCCTTCCAGACAATATAATCGCCCGGGGCACTGCAATCTTCTTCGGCCTGTGCGCATCTGCATTCCTTCCCATGTATACCACTGCTCTGTACTGGAAGAGGGCCACTAAAGCAGGAGCTATCGCCGGCCTGTTGACAGGAACATTTGTAACCGTATTATGGTATCTGTTCATCCACAAAGCAGAGGCAGTGCCACTGGGAATAAGCAAAATGCTCCTGGACCGGGACCTGCTGGTGGCGGATATGCCCTGGCCAGTGGTGGACCCGATTATGGTTGCCCTGCCACTGGCGGCACTTGTCACAGTTGTGGTGAGCCTGATCACAAAGAGAATGGACAGAGGACACCTGGAGGATTGTTTCCGGGGGCTGAAATAGGCAGGCTCTGGCCGTTCTCGCTCTCCACTCTTTCTCTTATTTTTCCTTTTTCGCCCGCCTAAACCAGGCCTAAACCAGGGCCTCTTCCAGCGGTCTTCTGGGGGTCGGCTCTCTGGTGCCATCCTTCAGGCAGAAGATATGGAGGATCAATCCATCTGCTGCTCTGTCCTCCCCGGTCTCCTCGCCCTCCCAGGCCTCCCCGGCCAGCAGGCCAGATGCCCTCGATTCTGTCTCCGTCCATTGCAGTGCCTGGCTCATCGGCTCCAGGCCAAGCCCATAGTGGCTGCTCAGCAGAGATATGCGTTCCAGGAGCCTGCCTGCTCTGACCTGGGATTCTCGATCATACCTTTTGCTGGCGATGATTCCCAGAAAGAGGGAGTTGTCAATGATCTCGGTGTCCGCCTCTATCCGATCGGGAACGCTGTCCAAGAAGGCCATCTTTGCCTGAGCAATCTTGGCCTGAACTCCTGTCGGCCCCATGCCTCCCCGCGAGAGCCAGTGGCCCAGCTCGCTCTTGAAGGTGATATTGGAGTATAGCGCCCTGTCGGCAGCCTCAGTCAGGTTCAAGAGCCTCTCCTTGGTCTTGAGGTCGTCCAGAAGGATGATGCTGATGTCCGGGTCGGTGTTGAGGGCTCTGATGGCAGCTGCAATCTCTTCAGTGCGTCTACTGATGCTTTCTTGCTCAATGGGGCTCTCATTTCTCTTCTGGCTGGCGTTCATCCCGTCCGGGGTGATGGCAGAGAAGAGGCGGGGGTCTGCTGATGGCATGGCGCCGGGCTGCAATGAGACTCTGGCCACGATATCATTGGACTGAGAAGCATTCGATGCTGATGAGGCTGGTTTGGGGAAGTAGCTGATAGTGCTGCTGTAGCCGAAGTGGTCAGCAGCGATGATCAGATTCTCAATAGCTCCGCCAATGCTGGAATACATCTCCCTCTTATTGCTGTCAGCAGCCTTAAGCCACCTGGACTCATCAGCAAGAATCATGATCTCATCAGAAGAGATATCGAACCTCCAGGGCTGAGTGTTGTAGATGGATGGGGCCAGTATAGCATAATTGAGCAGGAAGGCCATCCTCTCCTCTGAGCTGCCGTTTTGAGGAAAATCGCTCTCCTTGACGCCCCAGGGGGCAAGGGATTCATTCGGCTGCCATATAATCCCTGGCACCAGCATTCCCACAACTAAAAATAGGCTTATCAATACAACTTTGCCAGCAGACGGTCCCATCTTCATGCCTCATCGAGCTTAATCTTAAAAAAGAGCATTTGGCGCCAGGGAAATATAACCTGCGGTAGGAGGGTATGCGATCGCAGACTACAATCGCATCGATATCTCATCGACATCCCATAGATATCTCATCGACATCCCATAGATATCTCATCGACATCCCATAGATATGTTCTCATAAATTGCTTTCTATGCCCCATATGGCCGATATTCCATCCTCATACTGTCTGGAGGGCATTGGGTATGCGCCGCTCGGCTGAAATCAGTTCTATGCTCTTATGCAGATCATATTCCAGCTCACAGCTCTCTATCACAGATATCTTTCGATCTATCTCCTCAGCCTCAGCCATGCACTGCTCCAGTTGCTTTAGCAGTGCTGATTTGCGTTTAAGCAGAGCAGCCTTTTGGCGCGAGAGATCTTCCAGCACAGGCATCTTAATCATCCTCCGTCTGACACATACATTCAAAATTTATCATTATTAATTATTATGTATAAGCATAAAAACATTTCGGTCCTGTCCTGGATTTGCATAGTCCAGATCATGCAGTCTCGGGTCATACAGTTCAGTATCGTGTAGTCTAGGCTCACGCAGTCCAGGATCATGCAGTCAAGGCTCATACATTTCAGAATCGTGAATGTGTAGCCTCTTTGTCTCAGAATAAAGGCCAAACTATATCTGAATTGGAGGACTTATACCATATGAGGCTAAGGAGATGGAACATCCCGACAAGTATAGTGCAATTAACCTGCTGCCCGATCTCAATCTCGATACAGAGAAATGGAACCGGATACCTGAGGAGCAGGCCATTGTATCAACTGTAAAGGCGATCGAGGGGCGAGGGATAGAGGTTATAAGATCGCAGGATGGCAGCCAGGCGCTGGCCAGGATCAAGGAGCTGATTCCTCCCGGATCGGAGGTCATGAATGGCTCTTCGACCACCCTCATCGAGATAGGCTTCCAGGATCTCATGGATAGTGGCAAGCATGAATGGAAAAATCTGAAGCAGGTGGTAACTTCAGAGAATGATGCTCACAAGAGGGCCAACCTCAGGCGCAAGACCGTCACCTCCGATTACTTCCTCTCAGGAGTGAATGCCATAGCCATGACCGGAGAGCTGGTAGCCTGTGATGCTAGCGGAAGCAGAGTTGGTGCCTGGCCTTATGGTGCAGGAAGGCTACTGCTGGTGGCAGGGGTGAATAAGATCGTCCCCACCCTGGAGGATGCCCTGCGCCGCATAAAGGAGTTCACCTTTCCCCTGGAGGATGTTCGCTCTCACAATGTCTATGGGGTTGCCAGCACGATCGGAAAGTGCGTCATCCTCGCCAATGAGTCCCAGCCCGGCCGGGTGACGCTTCTATTAATAGACGGAAGCTATGGATATTGATCCTCGAAAAAAAATGATGCCCAACCATCGGCCCTTCTTTAAATATAAAAGGCAAAAGCTGCTTCGCGGCACTCCGGCTCAGGATGAACAGGAGCGGCATATTGCAGAAGCGGCATATTGCAGAAGCAGCATATCGCTACTGGCCAGGGGAATCATGCTGCTGCTGCTCTCACTTCGTCGAGACTATCTTTATCACATCCCCGTCCTTCAGCTCGTGCTTCTCCCCCAGGCGCATCTTGCTCCGGGCATCGATGGCGAACAGAAAGCTCTCCCCGATGTCCGAGTGCACCCGGTAGGCGAGATCGCGGGCGGTGCTCCCCCGCTTCATCAGGAAGGCATCGGGCAGTATCACCCCTTTCCTGTCGGTGAATTTATTCTCATCCTCCACAGGATAAAGGACGATATAATCCAATAGATCGAATACCGCCCGGTTGATGCACTCCTGCACCCCGGTTCCGCCGTACTCCTTCATCAGAGCTCTGATCTTATCCAGGCCCGCCTTCTGTGCGGGATTGAGCTCTCCTTTGACCTGGAAATCAGGATCTCCAGGCCGGTAACTGATCAGGCCTGCCTTCTCTGCCATCCGCAAAGCGATCTCCGCTGCCCCGCTGACCGGTATCACCATCTCATCCTTCAGCGCCAGCAGCCTCTTCACGTTCTCGGGTGGAGCGAGATCGATCTTATTGGCGGCCAGGATCATGGGCTTACTGTACTTTCGCAGCAGTGTGGCGAAGGCCTTCACATCCTCAGCATTCCAGCTTGCTAGATCCTTTTTCATCTCCGCCAGGGCGCGGCGAATGTGGCTGTCTGATACCCCCGCCCCCGCCATCTGCTCGATCAGGACCTGATCCGGTTTTCCTCCCAGGGCGCGGAAGTTCCTCATCAATTTCTCCCAGTTTCTGTTGAGGATGCCATTGAGCCACATGCCGATCTCGTGCTCCAAAAATCTCACATCGGATACGGGATCGTAGTTCCCCGTCCCCACAGGGTTTCCTTCGGCATCGGTGCCGCCAGAGGCATCCAGGACATGAATCACCGCCTCCGCCACCCGAAGGGCATCAAGGAACTCATTGCCCAGCCCCTTGCCCAGGTGAGCATCAGGCACCAGGCCGGCAACATCGATCAGCTCAATGGCGATGAAGCGCACCCCGTCATTGCACCTACCGCAGCCCTTCTCAATGCCCAGGTCCCGGCAGGCACAGGGGACGCGAACATAGGAGACGCCGTGATTGGCATCGATGGTGGTGAACGGGTAGTTGGCGATATCCACCTCTACCAGGGTTGCAGCCTTGAAAAAGGTGGATTTGCCAGAGTTCGGCTTTCCAGCCAGCCCGACAGAGAGCATATCAGGTCAACTTTCCTTGCTCATCCGGCGTTCAGCGGCTGATGCCAGTGGCGTTCATCTCTGCTGACCTGCTCAGAAACCGGCTCTCCTTCTCCTTCGCCAGCCTGCTTGCCAGGGCCAGACCCTTCTCAGATACGCGCTTCTCCTGCAGAGCACCTGCCGCCAGGGCACCGGTGTAGAGCCTCTCCCCCTTATCGGTGCGGAAAAGAACAGTCGACCAGCCTTCACTGGATCCCACACTGCCCACGGATATATCTGCCAGCTCGCTGGCAAAGTCAAAGCAGGGCCCGCATCCCTTGAAGGCATACTCCTCGGTCTCCTCCAGCTTCACCTCACTGATCTTGCCCTGCTTGTCGATCACCCGGAGCATGCCCTTCTTGATCTCAAACCGGGCCACATCCCTGGGATCAAGGCCGAACCTGCCCTTCACCAGGCCATCCATGAGCAGATCATAGTCGAAGTTCTCATAGCAGAAGAGGCCGATGAGCAGGGCTATCTTATCCTGACCGAACTGGTAAGGCTCGTCGAGGAGCTGAACCTTTCTCAATCCCTGAATCTGACAGGGGGTACCAACAAAGGCGATCTTCTCGCAGCCCATCTCCAGGGCCTCAGCCAGGGCATTGACGCTGTTGTTTATGGTATACTTGGTGCCAGCGGCGGACCTGATCTCCTCGGCGGTGGTGGCAACCCGGGCTGTCGTCCTCCATTCATCATCCTTGTCGGTCACAATGGCGCAGTCGATCATCCCCGACTCCAGCGCCCAGACGAGCAGGGCAGTGGCCACGCCACCGTCCTGTGCCAGACCCTCGCGGGAGATGGCCTGAGCAGAGACGGCCTTCCTGTATATGCCCAGCATCTCCTCCGGTCTCCTGGTCCTGCCGAATAACTTGGACTCCATGTAGCCCATATCCAGGAAGCTTCTGGGGCAGTAGGTGAAGCACAGGCCGCAATGGGGATCGTACATCACCAGCTCTGGCCTGTCCTCCACATGCTCAATCCTGGGACAGAGGGCCTCACAGGTGCCACAGCGACTGCATATATCCGATTTTATGACCTTATACTCCAGCTCCCCGAAACCATATTCCAGGTAAGTGGGCTCTGCAATCTTCTCCTTAGCAGCCATGATCATGATCTCCAAAAGTTAGGTGCGTGAATAACCTCCCGACCTAAAGCTTTTATGGTTCGAATGAGCTCTGCTCGCAGATGATCCTGGGACTGGATATCGGCGGAGCGAACACCAAGGCGGCGAGTGCTGACGGCAAATACGCCCAGAGCGTCTATCTTCCCCTCTGGAGGAGGTCGCCCCTGGAGAAGATTTTGAAGAGGATCAATGCAGAGCAGAAGCCGCAGGCTGTGGCGGTGGTCATCACCGGAGAGCTGGCGGACTGCTTCTCCTCCAAGAGGGAGGGGCTGGAGAGCATCATGGCCACAGTCCGCCGGGCCTTCTCCTCACCGGCATCCTCCTGCCCGGTCTATTTCTGGGGCTATAGCGGGTTTAGGGGAAGAGATATAGAAGAGCCGACCGATCAGGCCGATATCCTGGATGTCGCTGCCGCCAACTGGTCAGCATCGGCAGAGCTTCTGGCGCGCGAGCTGGGCGACTGCCTCTTTGTGGATATGGGCAGCACCACCACCGACCTGATCCCCATTGTAGCCAGGCCCCTGGCGGCAAAGACCGATTTTCTCCGCCTTTCCCGGGGAGAGCTGGTCTATATGGGGCTCTTGCGCACCAATCTCAATTCCATCCTCCCCCTGGCCAGGATCAGAGGGCAGCAGGTGCCTGTAGCCCCGGAGCTTTTCGCCATAATCGCCGATGCTCATCTCGCTTCAGGGCATATAGATCCGGATCGGTACACCTGCGACACCCCGGATGGGACGGATGTGAGCCGCATCTCATCCCTGCGCCGGCTGGCGCGCTCGGTCTGTGCCGATCTGGAGGAGATCGGAGAGAGGGGAGCCCTGGCCATAGCAGAGCAGGCCTGCATAGAGCAGAAGAACAGGCTCATAGCAGCCATTGAGAGGCAGGCAGAGCTGCACCGCCTGGAAAGGGTAGCAGCAGCGGGGATAGGTGAGGAGTTGATCGCCGAGGCGGCAACGAGACTGGGGCTGGACTGCATCCCCCTCTCAGAATTGTATGGCAGCAGGATCTCGGATCTCTTTCCCGCTTATGCTGCAGCGAGGCTGCTGGAGACGGATCCGGTCTATCTTCAATGATGTTCCGTTCCGCCTCGACCCCCCCCGACCATTAACTAGTTATAAAAATGCAGTGATCAGCCTTCAGGGATTGAAAATGCCGAAGATAGCGATAATCTATGCCAGCCAGTCTGGAAAGACAAAGAAGATGGCAGAGGCGATTGCCAGTGGGGCGAAGAGCGTTGCGGGCGTCGATGTAGTGGCAAAGCCCGTCTTCCAGGCAAAGGCCGATGATGTCCAGGATGCCGATGCTGTCATACTGGGCGGCTCGACCTATAACAGCAAGCTCATCAGGACCATGGATCCATTCCTGGCCCAACTGGAGAAGCTCGACCTGAAGGGCAAGGTGGGAGTGGCCTTCGGCTCGTATGGGTGGAGCGGAGAGGGGGTGCCCATCCTCATCGACCGGATGAAATCATTTGGCATGTCGGTGATCGAGCCTGGGACGACAGCAGTGCAGCTTCCCAGCAAAGAGGATCTGGAGAGGTGCACGGAGCTGGGAAAGACGGTAGCCAATGGCCTGCTGAACTGAATGGTTCCTCCATCCAGAGCAGCCCTTGGCGATGTCATTCCCATATCGTCTTTCCTGGCCATAACGGCCCCCCCTCCTCGCATGTCCGCACCACGGTTTTATCTTTTTTAGATGCACGCATGCGCCTTAAATACAGGTTGCCCCTCCAATCGAGATGAGAATACTTCGACGGCCAGGCTGCCACCAGAAGAGCCGGCATCCGTAAGGCCGGCGGGAACGGGACTGGCGGAATGAGGCTGATGGGAACAAGGCTGGAGAGAACGGGGCCGACGGGAACGGGACTGATGGGAACGAGGCTGATGGGAACTGGGCTGACGGGAACGAGGCTGACGGGAATGAGGCTCGCATTCAAGGGAGCCGCCCTCCTCTTTCTGCTGGTCAGCCTTACAGCTTGGGGCATGCCTGCCTCATTCTATCAGGCACTGGCCAGGATGGACACCTCATCTTACCTTTGCGTCAAGAACTATGATGCCGGGGCCAGTGTCACTGAATCGTACACGAACTTCGATCATCTGGAGAAGGAGACGGAGATCACCAGCCAGTCCTTTCATCCCTCAAATAGCAGTAATGATAGCAGCAGAGGTTATGCGACCCTCGATGCCTCGATAAGCTCCACATTTACCGGCAGGGCTCACATTGCCTGGCAGTCCAGAGAGGTAAACCCAGGCCTCTACGGACGTCATGTGGCGTATGGATTGATGCAGGAGGATCTGATTGGCACCTGGAGCATGGAGAGGCTCATCCATCTGAGCAGCAACAATTCCCGTTTCACCCGGCAGGATTGGCTTGCCTGCAGCTAATTTCTGGTTCTCAGCCCTTTTCTGCGGATAAAACGGGGAATATTCAATTGAGCAATTGAGAAATGGAAATGGTGGCCTCAAGGGAGTTTGACCCTCTGCAGATTGATGTCCGCGCTCTCCCTCTTGATCCTGGCCAGCTTGACGATATCCTCTCGTTTTGCCTCTTTGCGGGCCAACTGCAGCCCATGCAGCAGCTCTTCGCCCTTTTTTGATCTGACTATCACTGTGGAGTATCCCTCCGGGCTTCCCACCGATCCTATGGAGATGTCGGCCAGCCTGGAGACCAGGTCGCCGCATAACCGGCAGCCTTCTCGAATATCATCCTCCAGCTCCCGGACGCTGCAGGAGTACTCCTCTTCACCTAAAGTGGCAATGAATCTTCCTTTTGCGATCTGAACTTTATTTGCATCTTCTATATCGATGCCTAAGAGCTCATTCATATGATCTTTCAATCTCCTGTAGTCAAAGCTCTCAAAGCAGAACAGGCCGAGGAGGAAAATCTCTGCATCCGGATATCTATCCTCAAGATAGCCTGATTGCTCCAGCCTCCTGACCACCCTGATCTGACAGGGGGTGCCGACCACGGCAATTCTCCTCTTCCCCTCCCCCAGAGCCTCAAGAAGGGGGGGCAGAACTGAGAGGCGCACATATTTCGTCCCCTTCGCCCTGACCACAGCATCGATATCATCTACTGCGACAGCCCTCCCTCCAAACCCCGCTCTCTCATATGCCACCACAGCCGAGTCTATCAGATCTTCTTTCAGGGCGCGGGAGAGAAGAGAGGTGGCAACCCCGCCATCCTGCCCCCTGATCTCCGCTCTGGCAGAGAAAATCTCGCTGCAGACCCCCAGGAGATCATCCCTCTCCCCTTTGAGATGCTCCTCCTCTATCCTCAGGCAATCATCAGCAGTGAGGGGGAAGATGTTTTTCTGCTCACTGATCGCACTGGTGGGGCAGACCATAGAGCAGGCACCGCAGGCGATGCAATCCTCGGACAGCTCCCCGTATGGGGCGTCCACATCCCTCTCAGTGCCCCGGTTCTGAAAGTTGATGGCGAATACACCCACCAGCTCTGCACAGACCCGACAGCACAGGCCGCAGAGAATGCATCTCTCAGCCTCTGGCAGGAATCTAGGTTCACGGATCCCGTATTCTCCTGCCAGCTTCTGGATCGATTCCTCTTTCGAGCATCTGGCAAAAAGAAGCTCCACTACCATCCGCCTGAGGTTCAGGACTGCAGGGGTGGCCGTCCTGACCACCAGCCCCTCTTCAACTGGATAGTTGCAGGCGGTGACGAATCTCTTTTTGCCCTCCTTTTCTATCTCCACAGTACAGAGCCTGCATGACCCAAAGGGCTCAAGCGCAGGGTGATGGCATAAGGTGGGAATATGGATTCCTGCCGATAGGGCCGCCTCGAGAATAGTGGCAGCGCCGTCCGTCTCTATCTGATGATCATCGATCCAGAGCATCAACTTCCTCCACCTCAAAAGATCCTCGCCTGGGCTGATTCATGCCCGGCCCGGGGACTCTTTTACAATTGCTCTTACCTTCTTGGGGCAGATCTCAAAGCATATGCCGCATCGTATGCATTTGGACTGATCGATAACCTGGAACCCCTCCCCGGATTTATAGATCGCCCCCTGGGGGCAGTTCTCCTGGCATAGATCGCAGGCTATGCAGATCTCAGGGTCAATGGAATATTTGACAAGGGACTTGCAGGAGAGGGCAGGACATCTCCTCTCCTCGATGTGGGCATCATACTCCTCCCGGAAATGGCGAATGGTGCTGAGGACGGGATTGACTGCCGTTCGTCCCAGAGCGCAGAGGGATGCCTCTTTCATCAATTCTGCAATATCCTGCAGGGTCTGAATATCGCTCTTTTTCCCCTGGCCGGACTTGATGGCATCGAGTATCTCTCGCATCCTTTTCAGCCCCTCCCGGCAGGGCAGGCATTTGCCGCAGGACTCACTGCAGAGAAAGTCCACAAAGTAGCGGGCCAGGTCGACGGCACAGGTATCCTCATCGATGACTATGATGCTCCCCGAACCCATCATGGAGCCCAGGCGGGCCAGCTCATCGAAGTCCACGGGGGTATCCAGAGATTGAGCAGGGATGATGCCTCCAGACGGCCCACCGGTCTGCACCCCTTTGAGCCCCTTTTTGCCTGAAATTCCCCCGCCGATCTTGTATATGATATCGGCCAGGCTCATGCCCATGGGGACCTCGACCAGGCCGGTGTTATTTACCTTGCCCACCAAAGAGAATATCTTGGTCCCCTTGCTCCTCTCAGTTCCGATGGAGCGGAACCGTTCTGCCCCCTGATTGATTATCAAAGGCACATTGGCAAAGGTCTCAACATTGTTCAGGACAGTCGGCTGGCCCCAGAGCCCCTTCTCGGAGGTGTGCACATACTTTGGCCTGGGCTCGCCTACCCTTCCCTCCAGGGCATTCATCAGGGCAGTCGACTCCCCAGAGACAAAGGAGCCGGCCCCCCGGTGAATGGTCACATCAAAATCAAAGCCCGTGCCCAGGATATTCTCTCCCAGCAGGCCCCGCTCCCGTGCCTGGCAGAGGGCGAGGGCGGCATTCTCTACCGCCAGAGGGTATTCCATGCGCACATAGATAAAGCCGCTATGCGAACCAATGGCATAGGCGGCGATGATCAGCCCTTCCAGGACGCTGTGGGGGTTGCCCTCCATCAGCGCCCGGTCCATAAAGGCGCCCGGGTCTCCCTCATCACAGTTGACGATCACATATTTGGGCTCGCCCGGGGCCTTTCTAGCCGACTCCCATTTCCGGCCGGTGGGAAATCCGCCGCCGCCCCTGCCCCGGAGCTCTGATCTCTTCACCTCATCGATCACCTCATCCGGGCTCATCCCAAAGAGAACCCTGGCCAGGGCGCTGTAGCCGCCCAAAGCCAGGTAGTCATCAATATTTTTAGGATCTATTTTTATATTTTTACCTATTAGATGTCTCATCTGATGCTTATAAAAAGGAATATCATTCTCAAGGACTGCCCTCTCTCCCGTCTCGGGGTCCCTGTAGAGCAGGCGATCGACCAGGTCCCCTTTGAGGATGGTCTTCTCTACTATCTCCGGAACATCTTCCTGATGAACCCCGATATAGTAGATGCCTTTGGGATAGATCACAACCAGGGTCCCCTTTTCACAAAAACCAGGACAGCCGGTCTCCTTGATCTCGACCTGATCTTCCAGATCCTTTTCCTGAATATAATCCTGAAAGGCCTTGACCACAGACCTGGCGCCCAGGGCCAAGCAGCCAGTTCCGGCACAGATCGCCACCAGGGGCTTTGCAGCGTCTCTCTTGGACTGGATTTCAGATCTGAGCTCTTGCAGCTGTTCGATTGATCTGAGCCTCACCATGCTTCTGCCCGCCCTGGTCCTCTCTGCATGCCGCCATCCTCGTTCAGTGCTGTATAGCTGCTGAATCTGCCAAGCCGATCCTCAATCGTACTTGCTCAGGATCCCTTCAACGTTATTCGATGTCACCCGGCCGTGGTAGTCCTCGTCCACCACCATCACCGGGCCTATGGCGCAGCAACCGAGGCAATTGACTCGCTTCAGGGTGAATTTCATATCCCTGGTCGTTCCGCCCTGTCCCACATTCAGCTTGAATTCCGTTCTGTCCAGTATCTTTTGAGAGCCCCTGACCTGGCAGGCAGTGCCCATGCATACGCTTATTTTGTGCTTTCCAACTGGCTTCAGGCTTATGGCCTCATAGAAGCTTGCTATCCTGTATATCCGGCTGGATGGGATCCTCATCCTCTCTGATATCTCTCTGAGAGCATCTTTTGAGATCCAGTTGAACTCGCTTTGCAGATCTAAGAGAAGCTGAATGAGAGATTCCTCTCTGCCTTCGTGCTGCTCTATCATCTCCACCAGCCTCTTATGTTCCATGTTCTGCATGTTCTGCATGTTCTGCATGTTCTGCATGTCCTGCATGTCCCGCATGTCCCGCATGTCCCGCATGTCCTGCATTTCCATATCTTTCGGGCTTTTCGGATCTATTGAATCCTCAGCTTATCTCCTCTTCATCTGGCCCTTTCCTCTCTTATTCCTCTTATTCCGGCAAAATCCCTCTAATTCCGGCACAGAAGAGAGGAATCCATCTGCTTCGCCTTCTTTCACCAATATGTCATGACTAAACATGAATATATACGTTTGCTTGGCAGTTGCATTTATCTATTCTGATATAACATCAAAAAATGAAATAATTATTCAGTGTGGATCTTCAGCCCTCCGCTGTCTCCTGTGGATTCGGCACCCGTCTACTTTTGCTACCTGTATCCTTATGTTTTTATGGTGAAATCAGGATGCTTGGGCCCTGTCACCAGAGGCGCAGAGGGAGGCTCCCGGCAGCACACAGCCCGCACAATCCAGCGAAGAGCTGGATCTTTTCTTTTGAGGAGGGGCCGCCGGGCAAATGCCCGGTCAAGAGGATTACATCATTGATCAGCTCTCTTATTCTCTGCTGATCATTTTGGACTCGATGTACTCCTTCAAAGCTACTGCATTATTGTGCTCTTCATCCTTGGCTGCATATAATAAAAGCAGATCAGACTCCCCTGCCTTTGAAATGAGCTGATTTACAATCTCAGGCTTCTGATCAAGCTCGCCATAGAATCTCTCTTTGAACTCCTCCCATTTGGCTGGATCGTGGCCAAACCACTTTCTCAGCTCATTGCTGGGGGCTATATCCCTCATCCAGAGGTCTACCTTTGCCTCATCCTTTTTAATGCCTCTGGGCCACAGCCTGTCCACCAGTATTCTGAAGCCTGTGCCTGCAGAGGCATCATAGATTCTCTCTATCTTTATCATTCGGCTCACCCTTCACCCTTTATCATATATCATCCAGAAACCTGGCATTCACAGCCACGATCACAGTGCTGGCGCTCATCAGAATGGCACCGAGGGCGGGGCTGAGCAGAATCCCCTGGCCGTACAGGATGCCTGCCGCCAGGGGAATGGCCAGGGCATTGTAGCCCGTCGCCCAGATCAGGTTCTGAGTCATCTTGCCGTAGGTCTTCTTCGAAAGGCGGATTATGTTCGCAACATCCCTTGGATCGTTCCTGACCAGGATTATATCCGCAGACTCAACAGCGACATCTGTGCCCGCTCCGATGGCAATGCCCACATCAGCGCTCACCAGTGCAGGAGCATCATTCACTCCATCTCCCACCATGGCGACAACATAATCCTTCTGGACGTTCCTCACCGTCCGGGCCTTCTCGTGGGGCAGAACCTCTGCGAAATAGTCGTCCAGACCCAGATCTTCCGCCACCCACCTGGCGACGAATCGATTGTCTCCAGTGAGCATCATGCATCTGATATTCATTCCTTTTAGCCTCTCGATGGCCTCTCTTGACTCCCTCCTTATCACGTCCGCCAGGGCTATGGCCCCGACGGGCCGCTCCTCTGAGAGCAGGAAGACGACGGTCTTATCCTGCCCGGCATATTTATCCAGGCTATCATCCTTGATATCGATTCCACTCTCCCTCAGGTAGCCTGGGCTCACCACCTTCCATCTCTCTTCTCCGATCCGGCCCTCTATCCCTTTGCCGGGGATTGCCTTGAAGTCATCGATACGGACCAGCTCAAGGCCAGCATCCCGTGAACCTCTCACAATCCCTCTGGCGATGGGGTGCTCTGAGCTCTCCTCCAGGGATGCAGCTATCCTCAGCACCTCATCCTTATCCAGCTCAGAGAAGGTGATGACATCAGTGACCCCGAATTTGCCCTCGGTCAGGGTGCCGGTCTTGTCAAATATCACTGCCTCCAGCCCCCTGGCCGTTTCAAAGGCGGATCTGTCCCTGATCAGCAGACCTGACTTTGCCGCCAGAGAGGTGGAGACTGCCACCACTAAAGGGACTGCCAGGCCCAGAGCATGGGGGCAGGATATGACCATCACCGTCACCGCCCTCTCCACAGCGAATGCTGAATCCCGGCTGAAGTAGAGCCAGACCAGAAGGGTGATGGCGCTCACACTCAATGATATGATTGTGAGCAGGCGAGCAGCTCTATCCGCCAGGTCCTGGGTTCTTGATTTGCTCTCCTGGGCTTCTCTGACCAGCTTGATGACCTGGCTTAGGTAGCTCTCCTCTCCCACCTTTTCCGTCTCTACCAGCAATGAGCCCTCGCCGTTGATGGACCCGCCAATGACCTTATCTCCCTTTTTCTTGGCCAGGGGCCTGGACTCGCCGGTGAGCATTGACTCATTGACGCTGCTTTTCCCTTCGGATACTACTCCATCCACCGGTATCTTCTCCCCCGGCTTGACCTGGATCCTGTCTCCCGGCCTCAGCTCCTCAATCCTCACCTCCACAGTGCGGCCATCTTGGATCAGGTGGGCGGCGGATGGCATGATCCTGGCCAGCTCCTCCAGAGCGCGGGAGGCTCCCAGCACAGAGCGCATCTCAATCCAGTGGCCGAGGAGCATGATGACTATCAGTGTAGCCAGCTCCCAGAAGAAGATCTCTCCCGGGAGGCCGAATACCACCGCCGAGCTGTAAAAATAGGCTGCGCTGATGGCTATGGCGATCAGGGTCATCATGCCAGGATTATGCTCTTTGATTTCCCTGACAAACCCCTTGAGGAAGGGATATCCCCCATAAAAATACACAAAGGTAGACAATAAGAAGAGCAGGATGATGGAGCCGGGAAACTCCAGCTTGAAGCCCAGCAAATGCTGTACCATGGGGGAGAGGGCGAGGATGGGGACTGTGACCATCAAAGAGACCATAAACCTTCTCTTGAAATCCTCTGCAAAATGGCCAATATGCCCGCCCTGGTGTTCCTTATGGGGCATTGCCTGATGGCTGCCAGTGCTCTTGTCTTTCATCTCATGGCCAGGGCCATCCCTGCCTGCATCAGCCGTCTCCTCCCCTGAGATCCGGTCATGCATCCCGGCCATGTTATGCGTGCTATGCATCCTATTTTTGCTATTTTCTATTTGCTTGTCTGCTGACTTGGATGTACCTTTATCTCCGGCCATCGCCATCCGCTCCTCTAATCAGCTCCTCAATAGCTACAACCGCCTGCGACAAGATCTATCGATCTATCAGTATTAATCGTCTCAGCTCCGATTTGATATATAAATTGCGTTGACACGAAAATTCATGAGACCCTTCTTTTTAAATGAATACCCTGCAGCTTGCAACTTGGAACAAAATACCGGTAATCAATATTTGCTAATCCGCATTTCAACATAATCTATTAAAGATCTTATCATTCTTCAGAATTAAATGAATGAAGTATCCGATAAAAAGCTTTATCTATAAGCAAATATATCGCCTGTTGGGGAGAATGAATTGAGCTTTCTGAAGTCTGTCGGCGAATTCAATTCCGATTGTATCTCAAAAGGAGAGCACGAAACCATCTTCTCACCAGCTTTTGTATTGCTGCTTTTCGATGGAGCGAGGAGACGGACTTGAAGCTTACTGTGGCGCGCCACGCCTTAACAGGCCAGAGTCCGCCGCGACTTACAGAAACCATTGTCTTTGCGGAGACAGTTCACCGGGCTCTGGCTGAACTCTCCAATGGCTCCCCGGTCTTCACGAGCTGCGATAGATCGCACAAGCCGTTGCAGGGACATGGTCACGCTCACATCCTCTGCCAGTCGAATCGAGGCCAGGGGCAGGATGGCCAGGGAGAGATCACACATATTACAGTTTACGCTCCTGTAGGATTTCGTTTTCCGGAACAGTGGGCCTTGCACAGGTTGAAAGAGATTTATGATGAGAAGGAGTCCGGCGTTCAATTGGCTCTGCTGGGCTTGGGCAGGCCTGAGGACTTTGGAGGGACTGACCAGGAAAAAAACGAGTGCCTTCTCCTGGCTAAATCAAGATCGTGGATCTCGCGCACGCCCTTTCTGCCCACGCGCCATCCCAAGGTCACTCGGGCGGGTGTGCCCAACCGCGACGCGCGGGGACTGCAGATCGGCAGCCCGGAGCACGATCTAGGGCGACTTCTCCGGCTGGCAGGATTTCCCGATCCAGCGGATGTGGAGCCCGTGCCCTGCACCTCCTCGGGCGGGCGGGACGTCCCCTGGCATGCCTTCATCAGGCGGAGGGAGAAGGGGCAGGGAAAGCCGGCGGTGGACGGGGCAGGATATGGCTTTCGCATCCGCTTCGCGGAGCCGGTGCAGGGGCCGGTGGCGGTGGGGTACGGGGGGCATTTTGGGATGGGGGGATTTGAAGCGGATGAAATTGACAATATTGCAGGGATACCTCATGACAGATATGGATGAAAGCGAAACAACAGATTCTATCCTTTGGATCTTCTTATCCTGATAAAGGCAGCATCTAAAAGGTTGGGCAAATGTTAATTATGATGAAGTAATTCATGTGAGCGGGATTTCATGTCCGAAGAGCATATAAATGTGAAGGTCAGGACTCTAACTCCTATTTGGACCGGGGGAATAGAGGGCAGTTGTGATCGTCTACATGAAACAAGCATAATAGGCAGTATGAGATGGTGGTACGAGGCGATATGCAACGGCTTTGGATATGCATGCGATCCATCAAGTATTGACAGATGCGAACTATCTGGGAAAGAAAAAGACATCAAAGAACGAATGGCCAAGTTATGTCCTTCATGCGCTCTTTTTGGATGTGGAGGTTTTTCGCGACAATTTAATCTTCAAATCAATGATGCCCCTTCAACGCCCTTGCATTTTAGAACATCAATCCCAACAAATAAAAATTGGCTTAAACAGATATTCGGTGGAGAAAATAAAATTATTGGTTCCTTGAATATATTTTATGGAGATATTATTCTTAAAATTATAGCAAAAAAAGAAAATGCCGAATTTTTGAGATCTCAGTTGCTTATGCTGCTGTGCTTTTTATCAAAGTATGGGGCATTTGGAGCAAAGATTCAACATGGTTTTGGGCAATTTTTATTATTGGACCCAGAATTAGCATTAAGTAATAAAATTATTAGAGATGGATTGAAACAATTATCTCATCGAATTGATGAAGGTCAATTTCTCCAGAAACAGGATATTCCAAGCTCGCAATATAATTTAAAGAACTTTATTTGTATGGAGTACGATTTGGAAACCTCCTCTTTGGCAGTTTTCATGAAAAAGGGTAATCACTTTGGAGCCGAATCGAAGATCGATGAAGTAAGGTATTTGCCATGTTCCTTCGACCTCAGGTATAAAGCGTTCAAAGGAGGGAAATCATTTGGCATGCGAAACTGGTTGGAAGATACAAAAAATTGGGACCATGACAGCGTTAATAAACTGATGGGTGTGAGCAAGAAGAAAGGCGAACCTCAAAACGACGAAGATCGTTCATCCAGTAGCATCAATTTTAGCATGCCTTACAGAGTAAATGAAGGATCTTATCGACTGAGAATATTTGGATTTGCCCCACCAGATACTCTAACTGCTGAAAATTTGGTAAATCTCGGTAAAGAATATATGCATTATGCTTTTGGCAAGGTCTGCAATCCAAAATTCGTCATTTCTGGCAAAGAAATCTTAGAGAGTCTCGGCGGTGCCAATAATGATTAGGGATTATTTTTTCATTCTATCCACCAAGCCAGAACCACGTTCCTCTGAAGACTTTACTGCGCGATATTGCCAGCTCATAGCAGAAAATAACACCACAGAGTCAAACAAGGTTAGAGAGGATTGGAAAAGAACCAATCTATCGAGAAATGTCGAGAAAAAATTTAATACGCTAACCAACTCAATGGATTGCCCTGAGATAGATCTTAATATCTTGCCTGAATTCTCGTTTTTCTTGAGTTTCAAATTTACTCTTGAAAAACCCTATCTTTCGCGTGATGAACAAGATTTTTACATCATCGATAATCCTGTACGTAAAGACAAGATATTTGGTCTACCCTTTGTTTCACCGTCATCTTGGAAGGGAAGCCTAAGAGCAGCACTCGCTCGACTTGATGAGAACTACCATTCGGAGAATTTGGAGATTCAAAGAATATTCGGAAATAATCGGCGCGAAGAGAGACAGGAAATGTTGCGAGCTGGTAGGCTACATTTTTTTCCAACATTTTTTTCGACGATTGACCTGGAAATCATAAATCCTCATGACAGAGATCGCAAGGTTGGGACCAATCCTATTCTCATGGAGAGCGTTCCAGAAGGCACATCTGGGATTTTCAGCCTCCTTTATGTTCCATATGATCTAATTGGAAAAGATGAGAATGAAATTAAGAATCAAGTTATAGGGCATATCATTTTGATCATAAAAGGGATTGCTGCTATGTTCAGAGATTATGGTTTTGGTGCCAAGACATCAAGTGGATACGGAATTGCCCGGTCTGATCTCGATGATGGGAAATTGGTCTTAAAAGCAAAAAATGTGAGCGCTGCCAAAGATAAAACAACGGCACTTCGGGCTCCTGCAGAATCATTTAAAAAATATCTTAATAAAAATGGGAGTGTTAAAGAGGAATTTAAGGGTAATGGTGAAGCAGGATTGCTCAGTACATCTGAGTATAGTGAAAAAGGACAAGAACTGGGTGGAGGAAGCCAAGCGGAATTTAAAAAGTTCCGACGCTGGTATGGCGCATTTGGTGAAGGATGGCAAAAGCACATTGCATCAAGAAATGCTCCCTGTCGGTGGCCAGAGTGGACATTTAGTAGTTTCGATCAGCTATTGGACTCTACAAGAGATGGATCGTTTAACCTTAAAACGGAAGGATTACCATGATTCCTGATCTCAAAGTTCTTGCAGAAAAAAAGAGGGATCTTCACCTGGCAGAAATAGGGGCATGGCTGCATGATATGGGGAAATGCAGCGATGAAATGATCGAGTGGCAATCAAAACCGAGACCAACTACAATTAAATTTAAAAATAGAAATGATTATAAAATATATTTTTCATATTTGCTAGAAAAATATGCTCTTGAAAGGATAGATATCGCTAGGAAAAGTACTTCCATGAAAGATTTGATAGAGCTAGGTGTCCCAGGGGCTATAAGAGATACTAATAAGGATTGGCTAATAAGATATCTTGGTCGTTGTCACGCTTCTGCTCACATCGAGAAAGAAGGAAATGATGGTAAGCAAACTCTTACAGATACTCGCCTGTCAGGACCTTTCGGCTTTGAAACTATGCCTTTAAGGGATTTAACCAATAGCTTGAAAAATTTGCCTTATCACCAGCTAGATAACAGAAGTGAATTTTTAAAAGCACTTAAGATGGTGTTCAAAAACGCACCAGGCGATACCCGAAGACCGATAAATGAAGTTGATCTTTGGGATTGGTCTAGTATCGTAGCAGATTTATATAAATCCTCAATAGCAAAAGCCTTGCTTATTGGAATCCAAGAACCTGATGATCTGAAGTGGCGACTTCTTTCTTTAAGGTTCAATTCGGAGATTGTTTGGCGATCTGCATTGAGTATACCGATAATGAGTGCTCGAAAGAATTGGCTTATGAAGGGATTGAATAATGTGCAAATCCTTCTTGAAGAGGATTATCATATTGGGAACGAAGTCTACAGGGATGAAAATGGAAGCATATTTGTTGTGCCTGATATCCCAGACTTGTTGGATTTAAAAGATTCTTCTAACGGAAAGAGCTTAAGCGATATGATTTCTGAAAAACTTGACTATGGTGGCGAAGTAGTCATAACCCCTGTCCTTGATTCTAGAAACTGGTGGGGGCAAAATCCAAGAGGTCGTCCAGATCCTATCGCAGACGAGATTCCACCGATTGCGGATTTGATTTCAATAGAACACAATTCCCCGGCCGATGCGAGTATCGTTCAAAGTTGGTGGAAAAATGCTTCAGGAAATCCAGAGATCTGCACTATATCCTCGCTTAGACCAAGTAGTTGGGGGAAAGGTGCTCGAAAAGGAATCTCGGATTACTGGGCAGATAGAGTTGTAGGCCGAGCGAGAGAATGGTTTGATCATCAAGATACGACAATATGGATTGATGAAGTTGCAGATATCAACGGCAGAATATGTTTGATGGTTGGTAGGATGGACCTCTCTGATTGGCTATTGCCCGATCCTGATGGACATATTCGGTCACTGCTCGTAAAACCTCCAGACGGAACCAATGACGCCATTACTAAGACGCCATCATTTGCTCGCATACGAAGAATCTGGGAGACTACAAGAGCATTCTGGTTGGATATAGAAAAAGATATTGAAAGGCCTGAAATTGTGGGTTATGCAGTTCCTCGACTAAAGATAGTCGGAAATTTTGGATCAGAAACTGAATGGAAATTTGTTCGAGAATTTAATGCTTACGAAGCAGAGGTTGTACCAAGAGACCAGCCTTCAAGCGGCATAAGATTGAGCGTCTTTTATGCAGGTAATAATAGCTTTGTAGTAATCGATAATCTTCAAAGGTTAGCTATTAAGATGGATGCCCCATCTGAAATACTGAAGACTTATGATGCTTCTGCAGAGTATGTTGAAACTCATCTGAAAGGAAAACTGATAATCTATGATCAAGAGATAATAGGCAAAAAAATAGGTGAATTCAGCATATCCAATGTCATGGCTGAACCAAAGCCGTACGTCAAAGCAGTCCAGATTCTATCCGAGCCTAGCACTTTTATGGCTATTGTCCCAGCATCCAAGGCAATGAACGTAGCCAAGCATATCCAAGAAAAATATGATCGTGAGATGGGTAAAGTTAAAAACCGTTTACCGATCACTTTGGGGATGATTTTTGCCAAATCTCATATGCCATTGGCCGCTCTAATAGATGCAGGCACAAGAATGCTCAATAATCATTCGAGAGAAGAAAAATGGTTCATCTATGAGGACGCGCAAATTGTCGGATCTGATTGCATCATATGCTTCGAGAATGGGATAAAGTGGCAGATTCCTGTGAAGATGGGAGATGGTAAGACTGATGACGTCTGGTATCCAAATTTCTATTTAGATGGATGCCCAAAAGGTCGCACTACCATGTTCCAGGTCAATAAAAACTGTTTGGTTCATGCAAAAGAACTAAAGAAAGGAGATGTGGTTAAGATCTGTCTTTCACGCTTTGACTTTGAATTCCTTGACTCGGCGTCTAGAAGGTTTGAAGTAAGTTATGACGAAGAAAGTGGAAAACGAAGAGACAAGATTAGAGGTCAAAGGCCATATCTTCTGGATGAGCTTGACGATTTCGAAAGACTTTGGAAAACTATTTCTGAAGGACTTTCTAGCAGTCAGATCAAGGAAACAGTTGGTCTCATTGAGACAAAACGAGAAGAATGGATGCTTAAAACAGACGATCCTGTTTTCAAGAATTTTGTGCACAATGTCATCCAAAACGCAAATTGGATGCATGGAAAACCAGATAATATGATTGAATTAGAGAAAGCCGCTCTAAGCGGCAAGTTAAGAGACATCGTCGAACTTTACATGAATATTCTGAAGCTAAACGATCAGGTGGAAAAAATGGAGGGGGATGAATGAGCCAAACTAGGAAACTTTATACCCACCAGCGATTTGCATTCATGACACTCGATCCAGTGCATATTGGCACAGGAGGATACCGACTTGGACGTGTGGATAACACAATAGAGGACTCCGAAAAACCTCTTTTAATCGATAACTATAAATACTATCATTAGTATATAAT